>Ga0181387_1000155_pt1 | contig 15563 bp, 11 predicted proteins | sample 10SPOviralmetaG_FD_130119 | JGI IMG/M metagenome (GOLD analysis project Ga0181387, IMG submission 130119) | Marine viral communities from the oligotrophic San Pedro Time Series (SPOT) site, San Pedro Channel, CA, USA - 10 SPOT_SRF_2010-04-27 | ecosystem: Environmental > Aquatic > Marine > Strait...
AGATTGGCTTTTTGGTAAATGCCGCCTTAACAAGAATAAGGATAAAGTCATAGTTTCCAGAATGAAGCGGCAGAAGGTTGACTTCGGTATGGTAGATGGTGTGGACAAGGAGCAGCCATCATCCAGGAAAGGTAGTTTGAGTAAGGAACTTATAAGAATACAGAAAGCGAATGGTATTACGACAAATCCTACACCAGGGAGAAAATTGGGAGTCAACATACTTCGTCATAGTATGATTAGTTATTTATACCGAGTGAAAAAAATTAATGCAAACCAAAAAGGTCTTTTAGCGAATTATATGCTCCACTCAACTGAGCAAGCCAAGTCATATAACTTCTCGCTAGTGAACACAAATCCTGGAAATGCTGCTGAGGGTATCCTCAAAAAAAGCGGGAATCGATACGTTTTTGCGGATTAGATTATATTGTTAAAAATATATATAAAAAAATATATATATATTTTAATATAGTATGAAATCAGAAGATAAGCAAAAAACTGAAATGACTGAAATCAGACTAAATTTAATATTGCTAGAAGGCTACTTAAGTGATTTAGAGCAGCAAGAGGAAACTTTAGATAAAGTTTCATTTATGGAAACATTAAAAAAAGTCATTCAGAGAAAAAAAGAAAAACTTCAAGAGATCAGAAAAGACAGAGCAAGAAAAGCATCATTAAGATATAGTTCTAGAAATAGGGAAAAGGCAAAGTTAAGGTCTAAGCTTTGGTACGAAAAACATAAGAAAAAAAATAATATAAGTTAATTCTTAATAAAATAGTTATAAACATTATATTTTAAAAATCAAGTTCTTTTCCATTCCACCAATTTTTAAGGGTAGGAGCAAACCAGCCATCTTCATCTTCTTGTTCACATGTTAAATACACATTACCATTTGATATAAAATCTTCCCATTTTGCTTCAGTCATAAAATCATTATCTTTCATAATTCTGTCTTTTAGGGGCTCAAAGAGAAGATATCTTAAATCAAACCAATTGAAATCCGACAAATAAACGTTTATTTGCGACCTTATAGTTAAGAACCAATTTTTATTTAACTTTTTTGGAATAATAATTTTTTTTCGAAATCTTTTCCCATTCCACAAATACCACATTCCTAAGTGGAATTCTGTCTGGTCTTCGTTCATTATACTAGCTGGCCTCTCGGCATTCATCACACTAAATTTTTGTATCTCAGTATTCATCTCTACTATATTAATGAATATTTTTTATAGAAAAAAAAATATCAATTTAATTGTTGCATTTTAATACAAAACTTTACTATGACATTCAAGAGACAGTAAATGAAGATGCCCAAAGTAAATGAATATATTAAAATGCAACAATTAAATTGATATTTTTTTCCTATAGAAAATATATAATAATATTGGTACTTAAGTGTAGGAGCGTTAAAAACTAGATTTGTTGGACAATAAAACATTATTGTATAAAAATACTTAAAACAAATTTCGCTTAGTAATATAGAAGATGGACATACATAAAATTGCAGAAAAAGAGAATGACTATTGCACAATTCGGGAATTTTGTGATTGGAACGATATGCTTCACTTTCCCATGTGGGTCGAAATCGAGACTAAGATGAAAGACGGAAAACCTGTTCTTCTATCCGATGGCTCTTCTAAGAAAATCAAGAAACACTGTATTAGCAAAAAGAATCCTAAACCACCAAAACTCGGATTTAGTGTCTTTTACAAAAAGAATGCAGAAGAAATCTGTAGAAGGCGATGGGCTGATAACGAAAAAAACCCTGAAGACTATAATTTCATCGCCTACAATACTAGTAATAAAAGGGTCTTCGATATTGACTGTGTCCCTCCCGCAGAAGTCGATGGGGAGCCAAATCCAGTTATTGAACTACTCAAAAGTCATCCAATTAAGATAAGTGCAACTAAGTCATTTGGTAGGCATATCTTTGCTGATAAAATATTTACTTTAAAAAAAAAACATGGTGCTTTAAAGTTGGACAAAAAGTATGGTGTAGACTTAGCAGGTAAAGCAGCAATTGAGTACTTACATGAGTTTTGGGGTTGGAGTCCGATAAATGATAAAGTGTATTTTCCGAAAAAGCCATTAACAAGTAAAAGTGCTCGTCAACTACAACGCGAGCTTGAGAAACAGCATAAGAAAAAGAAAAAAGTAGTACAAAAAAAGGATACTTCTACGAAAACATCAATATCAAATGATGTGTCTTTAACGGAAAACGCAATCCCATTGGACTACACAATTATCGAAGAGAACCTCATGAGGTATAAACCTGAGCACGTTGCAGATGCGCAAAAAGCCGCAGGTATTATTCTGAAATGTGCCTCCACACAAGACGAAAAGGTTTACGAAATAGTACACGAACTCATGAAAAGACCAAATTCCAATTACAGCACTGAACAGTGGGTTAGAGATATATGGAATAGTTATAATGCAAGCACACATGCATCCTACACAATTGATGATTATCTGAATCCTAATGAGAAAAAAGAATTTCCGTGGGGAGAGTTTATGGATGATGATGATAAAATGGTGCAGGAAAGGTTTATTGCTAATCATTCCCACAATTTCATTATTAACACTGACTATAAAAGAGAAAAAACTCAACTATGCTATTTTGACGAAAAAGAGTGTTTGTGGAAACATGATCCTAAGACCGGAATTGGTAAATCGATTATTCATCAATTGCTTATGAAGAAGGAATATATATATTGGAAAAAAGAAATGGAAGCCAGTATTGAAAGTATGGATGATTATGAAACTGATAATGAAGGTAAGCAACAACCTAATGAATTAAAGAAATTAGCCAAATTACATAAAAAAAAACATTTGAAAAAATATCATTCCACAGGTGGGTGGCTAAATGGAACAATCAAAAATATTTATACTATGTTATTATATAATCCAGAATTACGAGTAAAAGTTCAATTTAACTTAATGCCGAATACTAAACATTTATTCCAATTCAGGAATAAAGCTTTTAATTTTAAAACTGGGAAACTGGAAGAAAGAACAAGAGATATGTATATAACCAACGAGGCTATTCTTGATTATGACTATCCTGAGAATGAGAGCGACGATGACTATACAGATGAGATGACTTTTATAGATAACATGCTAAAAAAAATACTACCAAATACTACTGAAAGACAATCTATATGTAGTTTTTTGGGAATGTGTCTAACTGGTGAAATCATTGCACAGATATTCTTCATATTCTTGGGTCCATCAGCTGGAAATGGAAAATCTACTATTTTGGAAGCACTCAGAGATGCTTTTCCCTGCTATATAAAAATTATTGGTAAAGACGCAGTAATAGATAATGCCAAGGATGACAAATGTCTATCTGGATTAGTTAATAGAGCATATCGTCTTCTCTATGTAGAGGAACTTACTGAAATAGGGTTTAAGGTGAAAGAGCTAACTCAAAAAACAACTCCGGTAAAGCCACTATATATGGAAGAGATACAATTAAGTATTCAATTTAAATTTGTCGGATTATGTAATGCTGTTGCTGAAACAAAATGTGATAAAGGTGTTTTACGCAGAGGACGACAACAAGAATTTAATTCACAATTTGTAAATGATGCGGATGATGTTGACGAGAAAAATCATATTTACCTGAAAGACCCTAGTTTGGGTGAAAGATTCCAAGAAGACACAAGATATAAAATCGCATTATTTCGATATCTCGCAAAATATACGAAAGATTATTATGATAGAGGTGTCAATGATTGGAAAAAACAGTTTGAAGGTATGCGAGAAGCATTTAAGGATACAAATCAAGATGACAATGCTTTGGCTGAGTTCGTAAAATGTTTCAAAAAAGATAAAAATATTGATAGTATAATAAGTAAAACAGAAATGCTAGAACTTTTGTATAAGGAAACTAGTGATGAGTATATTAATGTAAAATATAATAACGAGGGCAACGTAATATCAAAGAAATATAAAAAATTCACTAATGTTCGAAATGAGTTTAAGAAACATAGATATAAATATGAATCTCAGTTAAAAAACCATCTACCTGGAAAATCCAATCAAAAGGGCTTGTTCATGAACATCAAGTATATTGGGAATGAATAAATAATATATAAATAGAATTTTAGACAGATAATGATTATTTTAGACAGGAAGTTCTTCTAAGTTCGATATTTTTTTTATGAGCTATTGAGGTAATAATATATGATTAATCTTAATGTCTAAAAGTCTAAAAGTCTAAATGTCTAAAATTAATTGTAAAAAAATCATATTATATAATTTTAAAGTTATGTGTCATGAGGAGAAATACATGACTACAAAACTATATAAAAAAAAGAAAATATATTTTAGACTTTTAGACTTTTAGACTTTTAGGCTATAACTATAAAACAAATAATCTTTGGGAATAATATATGGGAAATCCATGGAATGAACATGTTGCAAAATTTAGGCAATCTCACCCAGAAATGAGCTTTAAAGAAGCCCTAAAAGCCGCGAGTGCCACCTACAAGCGAAAGCCAAAAAAGGCTAAAGTAATGGACGAAGTAGTTATTAAAGAAGATGATATGGTGCAATAATACATTATTTAGCAAAAATGTCTAATTTATATTTTTTGTCATTTACGAAAAACATAAATAAATTAAGAGGAAAGCGAAGTAGAGATTTTCCCAGAAGCTGAATTAATTGATTCAAGTTGGGGAGACTGAATCACAGTTAATAGGCGATGTACAGTCGCTGCTAATGGCACTGTACTAGAGGAAGTTATTTCTAAGGTCAAATCATTAACTTCTCTAAAACTAAAATTCGAAGTTAGGTGTGAATTGTCCTTCGATAGTCCGAAGTCTAAACAGTACATATTTGCAGTATGCGCCAAAGTGGCGTCCCAGCCATTTCCAACGCAGAACATACTATTCGCAGAATCCGTATCCTGGTTGAGACAGAATTTGAGAACATCACCGTCGAGTTCATATAAGGTCTGGCCCGAACCTTTAAGTACCACTTTTTCTATTCCAAGATAAACACCTTCACCAGCAGAAGCAATGCGGTTGGCACTTGTGGCATTTGTGTTTTCTAGAGCAAAGAAGATTTTGGTAGCACAACGATTTGTGGTAAATGTATGTTTGAAGACTTGGCTTACTGCGGCATTTGCGGCTGTGCTAGGAGTTGTTGACTCGTCAATTAGGTCATATTGTACGCGGACGAGCGATTGGTCTGAGGCAAACTGCTCATTTATCATTCGCTGTTCAACGTCAGAAGGGAGTAATCTGAAAACCTGAATAAGCTCGCAAGTCTTTAATTTGAGATTTATGGCACCAGCAGCGTTATCATCACTGTAGGCATTTGCGGCAGCGAGTCTAACCCTAACTGTCATGGGTTCGCAAAATGTCGTTAAATAGTATAATTCCGGAGCATCAAAGCAGCTAAAACATAAAGGAACGTAAGCAACTTGTGAACCACCAGCAGCAAGGACAGCTGGAGCTGCTTGTAATGCGAGAATCTTTTCCATATTCTTTTTGACGGAATATGGTTTATTACTCATAATAGCAGCGCGCGATGCGGGGGTTGATTTACAAATGGTGCGACCTGCCGTAATGAGGCTTGCCTCCGAAACAATCAAATTCATAATATTAGGATTTACGTAAATTGGGTTTGCAGTGTCATTTTCGACTTCTAACTTAAGAAAGCAATTCTCGAGCAACCCATTTTTCAGAACCCCAAAATCAATATTTTGATTGAATCCTTTGGAAGTAGCGTAAGAGGTTATGGCAGTTCTTGAGTGTGCGGGAACATGAGCGGAAGCAATGGTTCCCTTTTGGGCATATGAGTACGAAAAAACGTTTTTTTTCGAGCTAACAGAATCGAGTGAGCTCACTAAAGCACTGGAGCTGTTTGAGTTAAGTTGGACATTTGACATTTATACATTCTACATAGAAAAAACTTTTACCAATAAACATCTTTTTTATTGTTTTTCCAATCTTCAGCATCGCCACATAATTTGCAATTTTTCAATTTTGCCGGAGCTTTAAAATTATAAACATAGTCAGAATACGATTTCTTGTTTTGGCAGGTACAGTGTATACTTATGAAATTGAAATCTTCGGCATTTACTATACTATCAAAAATGTCATAACTTTCTGCTAAACCTTTTCTACCTGAATTGAGAGAAAGGAAGCTATTGACTATGTTCTCTCTTTCCCTTCTTGCGGCCAATTTAGTTGTAAACAAGAAATCAGCATTTAGCCGAATCTGCGGACCTATACCTGTGAAGATTTGGGAAATAAGTATAATCATCATATTTGAGTATTCCCCAGATGATAAATGACGGCCATTTGTAGCCAGCTTGTTTAAGATAGGATTCCGTCTCATCTCTGCGCCCATACCTCCTTTTCCAACCATATCATCTAATATAATAATGATATTTGACTTAACTTTATCTTTTTTCTTACAATTTTCATTATGTTTTTTTACACGAATTTGTGTTTCTACCAAATCATCTAATATTGCTAAATCTTTGAAGCGATATGGTTTAGGAATACCATCAAATCCAAAGTTCGTCTTTGTGAATAAGAAGACACCATCCGTCTTATGTGTCTTTGTATACGATTCAAGGAAATGAGTTATGAGATGACTTTTACCGCTACGTCTACTCGCAATACACAGAATAAAAGCATTTCTGGGAACATCATTTACGTCGAAGTCTTTTATATTCCTAAAAAGGCTCGGACTGACATAATCTGTTTCACGAGGAACATAATTGTGTGTCTCAGCAGGTTCTTCGGATATGTTAGATTTTTTCTTCTTACCTTTTTTGCTATGAACCTTATCACCTAATTCCAATTCCATCATACCAGCGTCCATTTGACTTCTGACAGAATGAGCCTTTTGTGGTTTTTTATACTGTTTTTGGAACCCATCCATTTATATATTATTTAGAATAAACTGTGAGTTTCATAACTGAAATATAAATGAACTGAATGTAAGTTGGTATTTGCTGTAAAAGGAGTCATGTCATGTTTCAGTAAAAGACATTCAAAAATTTCTGGAATATTATCTGATTCAATAGGTAGGCCCTCACTAAAGTTATGTATTTCCATTCCACTTGTGGAAATTGCTGTGGGAACACTTAAAAAGCCCCTATGGTCAGAAGAGTGTATTTGTGAAGCAGAGGCAAATGGTAGTCTAATATATAATTGACTTCCGGCATAACCATTAGCCTGCTTATTTATAACTACACTTTGAAGCTTTAAATTTTGTGCTTTAAGAGGGTTGCATAATCTGCATTTTGTGATTCCTTTATCCCCAGGAACTAACTTTAAAATTAGGGTAGGCATTATATATGATGTTTAGAAGATATTTTCTAAAGTAAGTTTATAAAGAATGTCTGGTGAAAGTAAAACAGGAGATAAGGATAAAAACTTGGAAAGTGTAAAAAGAGAAAGGGATGAGGAAAAGGTAAGTCATAAAAAAGGAAAATCGGCTGGAGCTAAAGATAGCAGTGTAAAGCAGCTCAGAGAGTTTTTAAAAAAGACAAAAAATGCTATGAGTAGTGGCATGTATTACGACCCAATTCTTGGTAAAGAGCGTAAAGCATTTATAAAAGAAAAAGGTAAGTCTTACTACACTCATAGTAAATTATTAAAATATATAAATGCAGCAAAAAAAAAGTTTGGTCCTCAGGCTGGTAATGGTATAGTAAATAGTATGGCGGATTTTCAAGGAAAGCTGATGACACAAAAAAAGCAAAGAACTTGGTATAAGATGATGAGAGATGATTACGAAGCACAGAAAAATCAACCTGTAGCTGAACCTGATAAGAAAAAGCAAAAGACAAAAGGTCAATATAGTGGAGAAAGTAAACAATCTGCAGGAGGAAGTAAACAATCTGCAGGAGAAAGTAAAGTATCCGCTGGAGAAAGTAAAATGGAAAAAATGAGAAGAGAAAGAGAAGAGAAAATGAGAAAAAGGTATAAACCAGATAAAAGACCAACAAAACTTCCTGGATATTCAGGTATGTATGTGGAAGTGGGTGATGAACCACAAGACGCTGGAAGACAATTTGTAATGAATTTTGGAGGAAAGAAATATATGAAAATGACACAGGCAGAATTAGACGCTATACCAGGGAATGAATCAAAAACACCAGAAGCTGGAGATGTAGACATGGAGCAAGCTCAGAGTTTGGGTAAAAGACGAAGAAAGAAAAACTATAAAGCAATGAGTAAAAAGCTAAAGTATGGAATGGAGGTTCCATCAAATGTATATGTTCAGCAAAAAAAACAGAATCGAAAACTGAGGATGCAATTCCTATTGAGACAAAAGAACAAGAAGTTGCAGGAGCTGATTTTCCTGGAGAAACTAAAACAGGTGCATATCAATTAAAACCAAGAGAAGGACTAGATGAATCGAAGTGGAATGAACACTTATTGCATCATAACGTTCCTGGCGCCGATAATGGAGCAAATATTGATTTCGCCGTAAATGAGATATTAGATGAAGCGGAGCATAACGCAAATATGTTAAATATTCCAGAAAGTCGTAAACGTAAACCAGGAGAAAGCGATTCTGGTCCAGATAAGAAAAAAGCCAGATTTGGTCCGCAAGACAAAAATCCTGTTTTACCTAAAAGAGATTTTGACCCTGGACCTGATTTTCCTTTTCCGCCTCCAGACCCAAATTATGCACTACAGATTCCTCCACCAGTTCCTCAAGCTGCACCTCAACCTGATGAACCACAACCTGATGCTGGACCTCCTGAGCCTGGTGTGCCACCTCCTGCACCACCTGGGGGACCACCTGGGGGACCACCTGATGCACCAGATGGGCCAGAAGGGCCACAATTATTAGAAATCACGAAAGGTCCTATGGGTGGCGGAATGAGTGGAAGCGGTGTTTCAGGTGTTGGGCAATATACCACATTGGCATCTCAGCGTATTTCGCGTGAAAGGAACAGAATGAAGCATTCTGCAAAAAGACTTCTTTTGGAAATAAGAGCATTTAAGCAATTATATAAAGATGAGATAAAGACAGAACATTTTAAGAGACTTATGAAATTATGTTCTAATTATACTGAAAAAACACCTGCAATACAATTACGAAAAACACATAGAGAAATGGAAGAAGAAGTAATTAGCTTTTACCAGAAAGCCACAGGTCTCCGATTAGGTGTTATTCTAGACCCAGGGGCAATAGGCATTAACGTTGGACAGCTACAAGGTATACTACAGCCACATGCTGGATTTGCAGGTGGAGGTGAAGTTGTTCGAGAATTGGCAAATGCTGCTGAGGCAGGAACAGTCCCAGACAGAGTACAGAAGGTATCTGACATTCATTACACACATGGCGGATATGCTGTGTCTACAAAGCAAGTTTCACCAGAAGGTCAAAATATAAATAGTAGAATAAATGTGAAAGAAAGGATTCAGCTTTTAAGAGGTAAAACAGCCAGAATTCAAGTCCCTCAAGAACCAAAAAGGCGCTATATGTACCAGGATAGAAGAAGACCATTTGTACCTAGAAATATTAAGATTAAAAGTGTTAAACATTAATTTTTTTTAGACATTTAGACATTTAGACAACTCAAACTGCCTAAATGCCTAAATGTCTAAATGTCTAAATGTCTAAAGCGTAATTATATTATATTGATTATGTATAATGGACTTTGGTGGAGATGAGATTGAAAATGCATTTGATGATATATGGCCAGAACATGATTTCGCTGGAAAAGATGCGAAAGCGAATGAACCTGTTGAGGAATATGATTTCGAGTTGCAGGAAAGGGTTCAGGAATATGTAGATAAGCAAGGAGAAGCATTTGACCATGATTTAACTAGACCAGAAGATGATTTATTTGCTGGAGAATCTAAAGAACCGGCAAACCTTATGGACAGGGAATTAGGTGTTTCGGATGAAATACAAGAAATGTTTGAGAACTTTGATGCGGAATTAGACGAAGCCATTGCAAATCCTGAATCTGCATTAGAGGCAGCAAAACCAAAATTACCACCAGACGAAATTGAGATTCCGCTTACAGAAGAGTTCGACTTGGACGAGTGGAGTGAAGTTCTCGAAAATGCGGAAATGAATGCTGAGGAAGCTGAGGAAGCTGCGGAAATGGCTGAAATACAGTCTTCACTCATTGAGGAACATACTGCTTTAATGGAAGCGAATACTGAGACATTTTCAGGATTAATGGGAGAGGGCAATATAGAGATAACTACTGAATTCGTAGATGAGCTTTTTGGGGAAATAGGTGCAGATACTGCTGGTGAGATTGGCGCAGAAGTTGCTGCAGAGGCAGTAGGAGAAGCAGCAGCAACAACCACAATGGAGACCGTAGGTATTGTAGCAAGCAGAGTCGCGGCTGTTTTAGGACCTGTCGCTGCTGCAGCAGGAATTGTTATGGGTGTTGTACAAGCTGTGAATGAAGCGAATAGAATTAGCGATATAGAAAATACATATGATGCTTTTGGTGATATATCTGCGAAATCCGAAAAAGCAGCTCAAGTAGGTATAAGCATATTTAACAAAAACGTGTCCGCTCAAAAAAACTATATTCAGCAATACTACAAATATGTGAGAAATTCAAAAGACCCAGATGGGCTATCACAAAATGGCTCAGGAAGATACATAGAAGAATTTAAATATAAAAGTGATTTTAGTAAAATAGGAGCATCAGAGGCAAAGTATAAAATTGCGTATTACTTATCAAAAGTATATGGCTTACCGGGAAGTATTGACCAATATCACAAATTACTCGATGAGGATAATTTTTGGGGCAAATTAATGGGAAAACATACGCAAATTGCCGGAGTCGTAGACCATAAAGATTCCCAGCTTTTATACGGAAATCGTTTAAAAAATATGTATGATGGTATGGATAAAGCATATAAATTCAATAGATATATGAAGTCATTGTATGACAATCAAAGTGGATATGATCAAGGTCCTACTAAAGAGGCAGCTAGAATGCTTTCCACTACAGACACATTTATGCTAAATCATTTTGAAGAACAAGCAAGGGGGGACCCTGGATATGAAAAAGCTCTTGATATTTATGTATCAAAGTTTAATGCAAAAAGAGTAAAAAATGGTTTAAAGCCTATCGACAAATATAATCTAGAATATGCGTATACACCACCTAAGAAAGTCTCCAATAAAGCCGGTATGGAGCCTAAGGTACGGTTTTGGGCAATATATTATAAGGCAAATAAAAAACGATTTATGGGATTAGACATGAAAGATATTATTCAAAAAAAACTCGCATTTATCAAAAGAGGACGTACAAAAATTGCACCTAAACCAGAAACAGCTGAAGAAAGACGAATTCGTATTTCAAATAACAAGCTTATGACACATTTGGTATCTCATGAGATGGAAGTTGGATATAACCAAGCAATGTATTATGATGATAGCCGGATTATTAGGAAAGGAGTAAAAGATACTGTTATAGAGAATATACATGCAAGACTAAGGGAAGAAGAAGCTGCAGAGAGGAACAAAACGTTCCAAGAGAAAGATGTAGAAGCTGCACTCAAAAGGGGCTTTCACCGTAAACGAAGAAAAGTTAAACGAAGACGAGGTGCGGAAAAGGAGAAAAAAGACGTTGAGACTGTTCAGCCAAAAAAGGTGAAAAAGAGAAGACCTCCGAAATCATCATATACTAATAACACATATCAAGGAGGTGGAAGCGAAAATCTCAATTTGCAACCAGAGAAGACACATCATTTTGAGGAAGCGACGCCATTTTCATTTGAGATTGCAAATCATTTAGCTTACTTATGCGATAAAGCTTATGAGCAGGAAAATATTCCTTTAAGAGAAAACGATGAAATGCGGAGACTTCGAGAAAATGAAGACGGATACGATGAAGTAGAGTTTATGGGAAGTGAAAATTCTTTTGCATCCACTCAAGGTAGAATGTATTGGAAAGAAGCAGATAGAGCTATAACTATTGTTTATAGAGGAACTGACTTTGGTATGGAATTAGATAAGTTCTTAAGTGATGCTTTTATAGATGCAAGGATAAATTTTAATACATATTTAGGAATGGAGGTGCACAGTGGTTTTTTAGCATATTTCCAAAACTCATTAACACAAGTCATGCAGTTTATAGATAAACACTATGACGAAGATGTTGTGATATATACCTGTGGTCATTCCCTGGGGAGTATTCCATCAATTCTCTTGGCTGCGCATCTTAATTTGAGCAAGGAAAGGACATGTTGCATAAATTACAATTTTGGTTCACCAAGAGGTTTTTCGCAAAACAGTGTTTCAAGGGTTGCAGCATTAGTACCAGTTTGCTATAGAATAGCTGATATTCATGACATGGTAGCCTCTCTACCGCCAAAATTTATGAATTACTTAGTAGACTACTATCATGTAGGAGACTGTTATGCGATTGAAAGCAGCAAAGACAATATTATAGCTACGATGACTTTTGTAGCAAACAAGAAAATTGCAAATGATTTATTTTCTATTCGTTCTCCAAATATTTTTTTTCATAAAATGAGCCATTATATACAATCTTTAAAATATCTTATGCAGCATCATCGCGTCGTAGGGGGGTCCCTTAGGCATGAAGACGATTTTATCAATCAGTCAAAAGCCACACTTAACAGTGAGTACAAGGCAAAGGGAAAAGTGCTAATCACACATAACGATTATGCCTACAAGCAAGTAGGGAGAAAATATAAAGGTAGGAATGTATATCATCAAATAGGTAGTGAGCATTTAGAGTTTTTACCTCATTACCATAAAGATAGGGGACTATCCTTAACTCCTATACCTACAACTATGAAAGACGCAATTATTGGATTTTCTTTCTTTGATCCAAAAAGTTTTGATTCAAAAGGTGAGGTAAAAGGATTTATTTTATATTAGTTAAATGTATATGAAGGATAAAGTCAAATTCCCTATCATAAAAACTGATGATATTATAGCGAAATCCGGTAATGCTGGTAAACTTGGTGTTAGGATGGATACGAATTTAAGGGTAAAAATGCCAGACATTGTTGCTCAGGGAGATTTCCCAAAATCATTTTCACTTAAATCTAGAACAGGTAAATCTAAGAGAACAGGTTCTCTTCTCAGTCGCACAAAGTATGAGCAGACAAAATTTAAGGAACAGCAGATTGATGTCGCGGGTTTTGAAGCAGGAAAAGTTGATAATTATAACTTTAGAGGAAAAGGTGCTCTTAGGTATAATCCATTCGCCAACGCTGCTGGTGATATTTCGCAAACAGGTGGATACAATAAAGGGGGAGATGAAGATTTTCAACATCGCAAAGATAAAGATGTTATCATTAATCCAAGATTTAAACTTGGTAAGAAGAACAGGAAAAGTCATTTACCTCAAACAATTCGCCAACCTAATCCATTTCCGAATGTCTTACAGCCAGATAAGCACTTGAGCAAACCTGGAGGATTTTACATAAGAAGTAGAAAAAGCGAACCATATCTTAATTAGTATTTATTTATATCTGAATAGAATACATACTAATGAGCTCCTTAAGTAATAATAAGTATGCTTTTGTTATCAATAATGATAGTATTTTTATTAACAATAATAATGATGCGCACAACCCACATGTCAAAATACATACAAAGGGTGATGTTGATGAAAATGATATTGAGTTTGTTGATTGTCATGTAAAAGTACTAAATGGTAATTTAGCTTGTCAGACAATAAAAGACTTAAGCGGAAATGATGTTCTAGAATTGAGTCAAGGTGTATTGGATTTTAAAAATTCGACAATATCAAATTTAAATTTAGGAGTAGGCTCAATTTCTGCTAGCACTGTGTCCTCGGCAAATTCCTATGCTTCACTTGATGCAGAATTGGATTCCCTTCATTTAAACAAACTTCATGTGTCAGGTCATACTAGTAATACGAATCAAATCCTTATAACCTCAAATGGTGGTGATATAACATTTTCCAGTGATTGCCATAGAACAGATTTAGCGAAGTTAGCGACTAATGGAGCTGTAGATTTAAATACTGCAAAAACAGGTATTACCTCATCACAAGCAAATGCTATTATAGCGAATACAGCCAAAGTAGGTATTACACCAACACAAGCTACTGCAATTACAACCAATACAGCTAAAACTGGTATATCAACCTCGCAGACTAATGCTATAGTAGCCAATACGGCTAAAACTGGTATTACATCTTCTGAGCAAAATGCTATTGTTGCGAATACAGCTAAAGTGGGTATAACGTCTTCAGAGCAAAGTGCCATAGTAGCGAATACAGCTAAGACAGGTATATTATCTTCTGAGCAAAGTGCCATAGTTGCGAATACAGCAAAAGTGGGGATAACCTCTGCTCAAGCATCTGCGATAACAGCAAATACTGCGAAAACATCATTTCCGGGATTTGGTACTTCTGCAGGGACAGCACTACAAGGGGATACCACAACAATATCGTCAGGTCAGACTTCTGCGATTACAGCAAATACTGCAAAAACATCATTTCCGGGGTTCGGGACTTCCGCAGGAACAGCCTTAGAAGGGACCACTACAACAATCTCTGGTACTCAAGCATCTGCGATAACATCAAATACTGCAAAAGTATCATTTCCGGGTTTTGGTACTTCCGCAGGAACAGCATTACAAGGAAATACTGCAACAATATCTTCTGCTCAAGCTTCTGCTATATCAAGTAATTCGAGTCAAGCTAATTTGAATTCTCAAGCAATTACTTTAAATACCCAGAATATCACAAATTTAGGTAATCTTATTACTTCGAATGATGCTGATATTGCTACAAATGTTTCAAACATATCAGCAAATACTTCAAAAACCAGTTTATTTACTAAATCGGGAAATCAACTTGGACTTAACATATCACCAAATCATAATTTACAAGTTCATAATCCAGCGACGGGTAGTTTGCTTAATACAGAAATACAAATAACTAATCCAAATTGTGCGTCTTCTGGAGCTTCATCTGTTTCAGGTCTTTCATTATTTACAACTAATTACGATTTATCATCAATGGGAGGGGTGTGTGGATTAGTAAATTATGAAGCAAATTCAAAAATGCTGTTTTCAAATCTTTTAACATCCGGAACACCATCTATAAGTTTAGAAACTAACGGAGATATTAAATTAGATGGTGATGGTGATGTTTTCGTCAAAGGAGGTCAATTTCTTATTGAGAACTCAGCCGACGGCGACCACGAACTCATTATTTCAAGACCATCCGCAAGTTATGCGAGAATACAAACTATTGAACAAGGTGTTGGATATAATCAAGTTTTATCACTTCAAGCAAACGATGGTAGAGTAGCAATTGGTGGAACTACGGCTGCTGCTGGATTACACGTTTCCAAATCCGTCAATCTGTTTCCTTCAAATGTGGGTTATTTAAATACAGCTGGCGCCAACGGGGGATGGACTCCCTCTGTGGGATATAATATAGCTATCAAAACCAATAATGGGGGAATTTGGAGCGACGGGTTTAACATTATTGTATCAAGTGATAGACGAATTAAAGAAAACATAGTTGATGTAAGTGATAATAAAGCATTAATTATGTTAAGAGATATAAGTTGTTGTTGGTATAATTATAAGGATA
>Ga0181387_1000156_pt1 | contig 15501 bp, 18 predicted proteins | sample 10SPOviralmetaG_FD_130119 | JGI IMG/M metagenome (GOLD analysis project Ga0181387, IMG submission 130119) | Marine viral communities from the oligotrophic San Pedro Time Series (SPOT) site, San Pedro Channel, CA, USA - 10 SPOT_SRF_2010-04-27 | ecosystem: Environmental > Aquatic > Marine > Strait...
ACGTATTAAATTTAAAATTATTTTCTTTTATAAATTGTAAATACAAATGTCTGGAGCTGTAGCTGCTCATGCTGCTTATAATGGGTCTGGTACCCAAGGTCTTGCTGTAACTAATAAGATTCATGATGATGACGGAGACGTTATGTCTGTCTTCTGGAATAAGAATGATACTACTCGTCAGCTACTTTATGGTTCGTCTATCATTGAAATTCCGTCTAGCGGCGCAAGTACTATAGGCTTTGGTGGGTCTAGACTTTTTACTGTAAATAACGACATAGACTGTCTTGGTGATATGTATTTAGAAATAACAGGTGCCCTGCCTAAATATCTAATTGCTTCCGGACCTCTCGCGCTTACTCAAGACCCAAAAGCTTTTGCACTTCAAACTTTTATAAATCGTATTGAAATTCAGGTTGGTACACAAATTTGGCAAACTATAGAAAATTCAGATTTAAGAGTTGTTAATTCGTCTGAAATGACATCTGATTCTTTCGCGGAAACAAGCTTCTTAACAACTCCTAGTGCCGTCGAGGACTCGACCACTGCATGGGTAGTAATCCCATCTCTAACAAAAACCTTAGGACCCCATTTCAATAAGTTTACTAATCAGACAGAAGATGGTTACCCAATGGCTGCTGCTCCACATCAGAGTGTAAAGATTAAGGCTTATTTCAGAGATGAGTTTCCAACTGAAATACATACTGCTGTTGCGGTAGATGCTTCATCATCAACCCCTGTCTCTATTACTACTCAAGAAGACGTGCCCATTCAATATACTGTAACCACCACCCGGGCGCTGTCTGTTGGAGAAAAGATAGGCGAGCAAGCTAGCGGCTCCGCGATATCTTCATGCAAACTATATGCAAAGCAGCAGATTATGTGTAATGAAGAGCGTGAGCAAATGAAGGCGATGCCCATGGGTCTACCAAAGAGACTAAAGATGACTCAGAATTCATATACGTCTGACCTGGGGTCATCTGCTATTAAGACAATTGAATTAGATCACTTTTCTTTGTATGCATCGCATTTAATAATATCTGGTAACGCGGGGGTTAGCGCGGCGGGGGTTGACGTAAAATTATCAAGCGTAGAATTAAAATTAAATTCTAGCTCATTTTCAGGACAGTTACCCGGTGTTTTACTAGATTCTTGTACATCTGATTCGCTAGGTCTTTATTCAAATAAGTATATATACGGTACTGGAACGACGGACGACCCCATTAAGGTCGATGAATTTGGAATAGGAACGTATGTTTTCCCTCTTGCTGCTACCGCTTTCAGCGGTTCGTCTGTTCCTCTAAATAGATTCGATAGCATTCGCCTAACTTTAACATTTACCTCTGTACCAGTTCAAGGTTCTTCGACATTCGTAAACGTAACTTGTGTTGGCGAGACAACTGCACTCTTCAGGGGTGGTGCGGCTTCGCTAGCCATGTACTAAATATAAGTGAATGAATAAATGAATAAATGAATAAATGAATAAACGAATAAATGAATAAATGAATAAATGAATAAATGAATAAATGAATAAATGAATAAATGTATTGTACAATTTATTTAAATTTAAATAAACAATACAATGCAGTACAATTGAATTAAATTAATTTAAAAAAAAAATAAATACATTTATAATAAATGTCAGGGTCAATTGCAGCAATAGCAGCTTATGACGGCACGGGTACACAAGGTTATGGAACAACTGATAAAAATTTACCAGGTGTAAAGTCTGTTTTTTGGAATGAAAATGATACAGATAAGTATTACGTCAATGGTTGTAGTTTTTCGGAAGTATCTTCTAACAATTCTGAAATACCCTCTTCGCAAGCTTCTAATCCCGGTACTATAGTATTTACATTTGACAATGACACCGATGCTATAAATGATTTAGTTTTAACTATTGGCGCCGAAAATATACAATCTGCGACATTACCGTCGTCCCCACTTCCTCCCTGGTTTATGGCTGGATTTATAGAAAGAATCGAAATATGTATTGGTAATCAAGTTATATCTACTATCTTTACTACACAAATAAAACAACTTTTAATATCTGATAAATATTTAAATTTGAGTGTACAAGAGAGTGGAAATGTATCACAAATCGGTAGTGGTTCAAACGGCGGTGTATATACAAACATCAGACTCCCAATTTTTAATTTAATAAATTCAAAAACAAACTGTTCATATTTAATGGCATGCGCGAATAATCAAGTTCTGCAAGTAAAAGTCTATCCACAGTTTTTAACCCAGATTGATTATAATAATAATTTTTTATCTTCTTCGGTCATAACTATTCTAGCGGCGGATGTCACCGTTGCAACGGACGGCTTTATTACGAATACCAACCACGAGTTTGTTGATGGTACAGCCGTTACTTATAACAACGGCGGCGGTACAGCCGCCACAGGGCTTGTTAATGGCAACACTTACTTTGTTATCAGTGTAGATGAAAACACTTTCAAACTCGCCTCCAGCCTTGCGGATGCAGCCACGGGAACAGCTGGCCCTATCGCCGGACAAGGCAATGACGCACAGACATTTACTCCAGCCGGAAGTGTCTCGGCCGTCACCATACTCGAGGCGACGGTCGACGTCTCGACTGGCACTATTGTGAGTGGCGACCACGGGTTTGTTGATGGTACAGCCGTTATTTATGACCACGGCAGCGGTACAGCAATACAGAACGCTGCGCCACTGGGCGGCGACCTGGCTGAGACAACTTACTTTGTTATCTATGTAAGTGTAAACAGTTTCAAAATCGCCACAACCCTTTCAAATGCAGCCGAGGGAAACGCACTGACTTTCTCTGGACGAGGCAATAACACACAGACATTTACTCCAGTCGTCGAAAGTTCGGCGGCCAAAACTATTGCAGCGGCGGCTGTCACCGTTGCATCGACCGGCTCTATTACGAGTACCGATCACGGCTTTGTTACTGGTACAGCCGTTACTTATGGCGCCGCCCTCGCCACCGCCATTGCAGGGCTCACTGATGCAACAACTTACTTTGTTATCAGTGTAGATGAAAACACTTTCAAACTCGCATCGACGCTGGCAAATGCAAACGCGGAAACAGCTATCTCTTTCTCTGGACAAGGCAATGACGCACAGACATTTACTCCAGACGGAGACGCCTCACACTGGAATATTAAAGTAGGAACTGACAATAAGTTCACATTTAATTTGTATGCTAATAAATACTCAATGACAAACTCTGAAAGAGACTTTTTAAGGAGTCAAGTAATTCCAAAAAGAACAAATGTTACACAGAGTGCAACAATATCAAATCCTCAAACAGTCCCCGGTTACCCAAATTTATCAACTAGTATTCCAATTACAATAATTTGTGATCATTTTAATATAAATGCAGAAAAACTTTATATAACATCAATAGGTGAATACGGTAAAATTCCGTTGTTTAATGTAGAACTATTTTTAAATTCTACTTCTTATTGCGGAACGATTCAAAGTAGTGTTTCAGAAATTTCTATGGGACCTACTTATAGTCAATACATATCAACTATTGCTGCGGAAGCTGGAAAAACTGTTTCAACAGACGCGGAATCGTGTAAAATTGCGGAAATATATTTTGCAAAAAATTCTAAAGAATATAATACAGATCAAAATTACGTACCTTTGAGTAAATATGATAGTATTCGTATAGTTTTAACCCCGTTAACATCTAGTAACATGACTATATTTTCAAGATTTTTGGACTATTTAACAGTTGTAGTAGAGGGTAAATGTACCGCTTTGTATCAAAACGGAGCTGTAGTATTTAATAATTACTAAATACATTACATTACATTACATTACATTACATTAAATAAATTAGATACACTTTATAAATTTCCAATCTAGATCTTTACATATTCCTTTCCATATATTTTCTTGTTCAAATAGTTTTTCTCTGCTCTTTAGAAGAGGAAAGTAAATTAGGTATTCATGTTTGTTAAGTAGTTGAAAAAATTTATATAAAGTATAAGAATAGCTTAAAAAGTTCTTTCTATTTTTTGGACAGTGCTTTTCAAACGGTTCTTGAATTTCATTAAACATTTCTATAAGCTTATTCTCTAATTCTTGACATATATGTAATTGTTTATTACTGGTTATTTTATGAATGATATTTGGTATATGTTCATAATACTTGTTTAATTTTAATTTTTTAAGAAATTCCTTGATTTTATAATATGTAATCAAAGTTTTGTCTATGAGGCGTTCTTTTTTGATTTCTAAAATTAGTAATTGAATTACTTCTTCTGGTACATTTGTTCCTTCTCGACCTTGTATCTGGGTTATCCATTCTTTGAAATGATTAGTTCGTTTATAACTGTATGGTTTTGTATACTCATGATTTTCAGCATGATTCCATTCTGGAAGTTCTGAAATATTAAAAGTTTCAGTTAGACCACAGTTGTAGCAAATTAGTAGTCCAGACGACGAGTCATGAATAGTACTGCACTGACAATCTCTACAAATGTAACTATTTTGCCTTTTTTCTATATATCCACTAGATTCTTTTGGAAAACATTTTGCCATATATCTTTTGTACATTTCTTCTTTATTATTAGTAGAATCTAATGAGATGTACTTAAATATCTCGCCGTCATTATTGCATTCTGTTGTATGCTCCTCTGAGTCTATTTCTCTTATAAAATCCATAGATCTAAAAAGATAATCAGAAAGTTCTCTATCTGTCTCTAAGTCGTTTATTTTTTCCTCTAAATGTTTTATTTTAGCTTCAATTTCCCTGTTAAATTTATTAACAGTTCTAACTTTGTATAATAAATTTAACTCGGATTTGTACTTATTTATATTTTTTTTATCTTTTTCTATGTTTTCTATTGTTTTATCATGTTTTGCTATTACAGACATTCTTGTATCTGTATGAGCTGTTTTTTTAGAAATCTTAAAAGAAGACATTATAAATTAAATATTTTATTCTTTTAAACACATTTTTAAATTTAAGGCTTTTAATTTAAAAATATATTTTATAATTAATTGTGATGTTGATATCTTATTCAAAAATTTTTACTGTTAAAGCTATTAGAAATCTGTGTAGAATAAAGGGTATACGTTATATATCAAATTATAATAAAGATTATCTTTTAGTCTTATTAAAAAAATATAACGCAGCTAAAATTATTCAGAGTGGTTTAAGAAATAAGACAATAAATGAAAAAACTTGTCCTATATGTCACGAATCTCTAAAGTATCCTTTTATTTCTATAAAAGTAAATGATAAGTTTTTTTATTACGATTTTTATACATTCGTCGAATATTTAAATAAAACGCAAGACTTTAGAGATCCGTGTACAAGACAAATTATAAAAGATAATAAATTAATGCAAATTAACAAATTAATAAGATACTACTACGGAAAGACTACTAATAAGATACTTATTTCAAAAAGTATGATTAAAAATACAGATTTAAATATAATAACTTACTGTCTATATGACATCTTAAATGAAGTTCAAAATAAACAAATTTCTTTGGAGGTAATATATAATAATATATTACCAAGGTTTATATACTACATTGATTACTTAATTAAAAATCATCCAAAAGAAGACTCCGAAATAATACTAAAAGCTTGCAGAGAATCTATGGATAACAGGGTGATACTCGATTATATTCAACTAATAGAGGTCATAAATTACTAAAAAATATTAATATAAAGAAAACTTATATTGTAATATAAAGAATCAAATGACTGATTTTTGCAAAATTTGCGATCCTAAATGCAAACACAATGATTGTATATGTAATGAAAACTTTAGTAATTTTTATGACACATACAATGAGCTACAAAGTATAACTCAACTTGAAAAGTTTAATTTAGTAAAAAACTGGAGTATTTCAACTATGACGGTCTGTTGTAGTTTCAATACCGCCATAAATTTACAAGAATATATAAATGTTTATTGTTCAGAAATAACAGGTAAAACTTTTTATAATTGTATAAATACATACACAGGTGTAAAGTATCAATCTAAAAATAGGGTATCTATCAAGATATTTTCAAATGGGAATATGCAGTTAGCCGGAGTATTAAATGTCATGTCGGCTACATACGCTATAAGAAAAATATATAGAAGACTTTGTAATCTTTCAGCATTTGCATCAGAGGCTTTTATATCAAATGTAAGAATATGTATGATAAATTCAGACTTCAAGATAGATAAAAACATAAAACAAGCCAATGTTTGTAAATTTTTAGATTCAAAAGAAACGGATTCTATTAAGATGTATTCATTTAATCCAAGTAAGTATCCAGGTATAAATATCAAGTTTTCAAATCCTATAAATCAAAGTATTATAACTTGTGCAATGTTTAGACCGGGTAGTATTATAGTTACAGGTGGAAATGATATAAACGCATATAAATTTGTATTAAATCAAATTTTTATTTTGTTGCAAAATAATAATGATTTTTTATATTAATGCTGACTTTATATCAAATAAATAATATAATAGATTCAAATATTTCTTGTAACGTATCTCATAAAATAATAAGTACATTCACAAATAAATGTTATATATATTCTTTTATATCAAATTTTTATAAGAATAATAAAGTTTTTGACAAATGCACTATAATAGTAGCAATGATTTACATGAATAGATATAATAAAATTCGTAAATTAACAAATGCAAATATTAAACCAGTTTTAGAAACATGTTTAATATTGGCCAATAAATATTGTTCAGATTTAGAAATACAGGACTCCGGTCCTTTAGAAGTTCATTTACTAAATACAATAAACTGGAATTTATACATCTCAGAAGAAGAATATAATTATTATCAAAAAGTTATAATGTCTTTAATAACTCCTGTTTAATTTTCCTTAATTGGTTCTAATGTTTTTCTCGGTCCTGGATCGGAATTTGTTACTTCTTCTAATTTAGGGGTATCTTCTTTTAACTGAGGTTTGTCTTGTTCTGGATTGGGCAGTGGCTTAGTTAGACTTTCGACCTTTTCTGCTAATTCGTTTACCTTGTTGTATAATTTATAAATCAAAAATGCTAAAACAGCTAATAGACATACAAAGAGAATTGTGTAAACTAGACTAGAGTCTTCTGCTACTTTAGTATCGCTACCCATTTACAATAATGTAAATGTTTAAAATATTAATAAAAAACGCATTACTCGGGGTCATCAATTTCGTTGTCGTCACTCGGGATGTCTATTCCTGTAAAGAATGTAGTTCTTTTAAGTGTTATACCAGAATTAATTGGATATTCTCGTGTACCCTGTTGTATAATTTTAATATTATTATTAGTAAATATAGCCATAAAATAGTCTTTTGTAAACTGTTCCCGCGGCAAATTATTTTCTCGGCAGTGATCATTGAACGCTTGAGAAAATACTTTCATTGGTACATATAATTTCTTATCAAATACTACCTTACCAGATTTCAAGAAATTTTGCAGTGAATTTGTAGTCTGTTCCATTTCTTCTTTATTTTCATGGAAGTATCTTGGTAATATATTCCAGATACCCTTTTTGCCGTGTGTATTCAGTGCGGAATAGTATCCTCGAATACACAATTTCATTATAAAAGGAAGTTCTTTGAGCAATTTTTTATCTATTTCCGTGTCAGTGTTCATTACTTTCTTCCAGAAATTCACAACAGCTGTTCTACGCGATACACTTTCTGAATTATTTTTGTATCTCATTATTTTATTACCTCCCATAGTCATTGGTACTTTCCAGTCTATTGTTTCATCATTTTTGTACTTTTCTGAATATGTATTTCTACCACCCTCTACAATAAGCTGCCAATCCGTCTGTTCCATCTTAAAATTTTCAGCTATCTCGGGTGCAAGTACCATAAATTTATTAGCATGTGGTTTAATACCAAACTTTGCATCTATATTATTAGCTATTACTCCCACGTCTTCTTCGTCATAAAATTTCTGAAGAATCTTCATTAAAATTGTACTTTTTCCGGCACCTGCTTGACCAAGTAAATAAAGAAGTACTTGCCAGTTATCTAATTCTCCGATGTCAAAGCACATTCTCCCCATGAATGTACACAGCCATCTTTGAACTTCTTCTGTAAATTCTTGATAATCTAACAAGCTTTTAAAGGTAGGGCAATAATCTATTATTTTGAACCAGTCTTCTTCCCCGTATTGCGAAAAGTTATCGAAGTTTGAATCGTGATATTTACACGCAACTGAAAAATTAGTAATATAAGGATGAGATTCTCCATAAGGAACAAATACATCTGCATAAACAGGTGTTTCATCCGGTCCTGCTACGTTATACTTTGTTATGTAATTTCCGTTTTTGAATGCAAAAAGGTGTCGATCTTTTACAAGTGTTGGTAACTCTGGACCAACAAATTCATTGAAATACTTTTCAGCATTATTAATATTACTACCACCGCTTGCTGTTGCATTTTTCCACTGATTAAAATTTATTTTATGATCAGTTTTTTGATATATGTATTCTTTAATAGAACACTGCTTCATCCAAGCATGTGTATTATTACCGTATTTTATAAGAGGTTTATAAAGATTACCGCCGCATTTTGTAAATCCTTCTTCTGAAATAGTTTCTAAAAAGTACAAAAGAAGACATTGATAAGGCGTCTTTTTAGAATCGTCCGTAAATCTTGTGTATTTAAACAAAACATCTGGATCTTCATTAGATAATGAATTATGTCCAGGTTCACATGTTTTAAACAAAAGATATATATCCCGGATAAGTCTTTCTGAGTAAAAGATGACCTCGTATAGTTTATCCCAACGCGAAGAATATTCTTCGAAATCTTCTATACACTTTTTAAATTTAGTGTATACTAATGTAGCTTCAAATATAGCTTTTTCTAGTTCTACTTGGAGAACAGATGTGTCTATACCATCTATAGAAGTTATATTTAATCTTTTACATGCTTCTTCTATTGGATTTCCCTTACTAACTGTCCATTTAGAACTTAGATTTTCAAAATATTCCATAATTTCATCATTGTCTGCGTTTTTAACTCTTTCTTTTATTTCATTACTCCAAGGACGGTTAGCTTCAAGAATAGACATCAGCTGATATATTTTTATATAAAATATTTTTTTATATGATTTTTTAGTGAATAATAATTTTAGAAATTTATACTCGTTAATACCTGTAAAAAAATAATATTTTCTTATTAATAATGGAAAAATGAAAACGCTAGCGTTTCTTGTTTTCAACAAAAATGGTGAAATTAGCCAAAAAAACACGACACAGTGTGTATTCGACCCGTGTTATTTTCAAGAATATAAACATTATAAAAGATATGACGAATATATAATCTTATATAATGTTGAACCCAATTGTAAAAATCTAACGGTATTTTATTTTACAGAAGATAAATACACATCTGATGTAGCACTTTTAAAAATTAATAACAATGATATTAAAAATTTAACTTATAAGATGTATGCAAAACAGATATCTAAAATCAAGTATGAACCAAATGATTATTACTCTGATTCTGATTCAGAGATAGATGATATTTCTCCGTTTGTATACTGATTATTTAGCTTTTAGAGCTTTATTTACAGTTTTTTCTCGACCTTCGACGTAGACGTAATCGTGTACAAATTTTGCTTTTTCTTCTGCAGACATTCCGTGAGTTTTGTCTGTATCTTCAGAGAAATACTTATACAACCTGTCATATACATCTCCTTTTGTAATTTGCTTAGTACTTTTTGTACTCTTAAGTTCAAAAGAGGCTGTATCTATGTTACACATATCAAGTTCATTTACTTCCATAAAAGTCAAAACTTCTGCCTGTTTTTCTTGCTTAATCTTAGTAAGTTCTTTAATTTTATCTTGCAGAGGTTTCATTTTCTTTTTAAGCTCTTTTATTTGTGAATCTAGTTCGCTATATTGTGTGACGTCATTTTTAAAGAACTGAATTTCTTGGTCCGAAACGTTAAGCATTTATAATTTTAAATTAGTTATTTTTTTATATTAATTACCGAGTTTTTCGCAAATTGAATACAAATAAAACGCATTTAGTAACAGTAGAACTGTTATTATTATGCAATAAAATTTAATAGGAAATGTAACATCATTTAACGTCTCTTTTATTTTTGTTTGGCCCTGTTCGTCCAAAAGTTTTGATAACATCTTTTACTATTTATTTATATTTTTAATCGCTGAATGCACCGTCGTCGTCAAAATCTTCATAGTCTTCTCCAGAGTCATAATTGTCGATGTCAAATGTATTATCGCCTTCGTCTTCTGAATCAGATTCTGCGTCAGAAGGTAGTATTTCTTCTTTTAATTTATTTTTATTTTCATTTTCTTCCAGTTCGTCCCCTTCAAGTAAAAAGTGCTTTTTCTTAATTTTTTCAGTTATCTTCTTTTTCTTTTCAGTTATCTTCTTTTTCTTTTCAGTTATCTTCTTTTTCTTTTCAGTTATAACGAGTTCTTCCTTAATAACATCTAGATAGTCTGGATAATCAACAAGTTTTATAGGAAATTCGGTTTTCTTAATTACACGGGGTGTATATTTATTTTTAATGCGATGTTTTAAACTTTCAAGAGTTTCTTTATCCTCAAAATACAAGTCAAAGTTAAACTTTCTAAGTAAAAAATTAATGTTTGCAATGTAATTCCATCTATATTTTTTTGAAAACGTTTTCGTAATTTCGCATAGGTGTATGTATTTTTGAAGATCGTCTCTGTAAAGTTTTTCAGAATTAATTTTTTCTTCCTGAATGTGTACTTTGGGTTTCTTTGTTTCGGGGCAATTTGTTTCAGATACGTATTTACAAATATTCATGTCACATTTAGTTTTCTTTTTAGATTCTACCATAACATGCCCGCATTTGTAAATGTCCCACTTTTTATTTTCGGTTGTTTTCTGATAGTAAAAAGCGTTGTAACCACATTCGCACTTCATTATGTTTACACAGTTAAATTAAACTTAAAGTTTAAATACAATTAAAAAATGTAAAATTTTCATGGAAGACGATAAAATAACTTATATAGAATCTCAACAGATGTACTATTTTAAATGTCCAAATTGTAATTGTTTATGCCAAGTACACATAACAGACATTAAATGTGGAATATTTAGACATGCTGTATATAAATCCAATAATGAGTTTATAAATCCTCGTACATCAGAAGAAGAATGTAAAAGACTTAAAAATGAAAATTTGGTATATGGATGTGCCATGCCTTTTAAGTTCGACGGAAAAACTGTAGAAAAAAATGGATACGTTTAAAGACATAATTTATAAAATATTATAAATGGACCGCGTAGCACAGCTAGAAAAGATTCAAAATGAATGCAAACAAATTTTTAAAAAGAAGAATAAAGACTATGGAGATGCATTTGCTCAACATGGTACAGTAGGAGTCTTGGTAAGAATTTCAGATAAGATGTCTAGATTCACAAATATTTCAAAAAGAGGTCTTGAAATTTCTGTTTCAGATGAAACTCTTAAAGACACACTTATGGATCTTCATAATTACGCTGCAATGGCGATAATGTGTATGGAAGACAATACAGAAATCAGTATGGTTTAATAAAAATTATTACATAAAAAAATAATATATAGGTAACACTACATAGTATAATATCGAATACTATGCAGAGTTGCTCAGAAATGGCAAATTTTGTATTTGAGACCATTCAAGTTGGAAATCTGAATGACATAGAATTTTCTTCTGAGACTGGCGAACCTCTTAGAAAATTTCACAACTGGATAAAACAGCAGTTAATCTTTGAATCAAAAAGACTAACAAATGGGTCAAAATTATTGGATGTGGCAGTTGGAAGAGGCGGAGATATATTTAAATGGTCAAAGGCTGGATTTAAGTACGTAACAGGGTTTGACAGTGATGCTAAATCTATATATGAAAAAAACGATTTTGATGGTGCAATTAAAAGATTCAACGGTGTGAAGTCTGAAATGAATATGCCTAAGTGTTACTTCTGGCATATGTCTGCAACCGACCCATTTATATTAAATTTGCTAAACGGTAAAGATCATAACACTATTTATGACGTAGTATCTTGTCAGTTTTCATTTCATTACTTTGTAGAAGACATAAATGTAGTCCTTAATATGATATCTAAAAAGTTGAAAAGTAAAGGTATATTTATAGGTACTGCTACAGACGGCGATCTTATAAAACAAAATCTTAAAAATACACCGGTTATAATAAAAAGTGCTATAAATCTAAAATACATTTCTGAAGATATGTATGAATTTTCATTAAACTCCGAAAAAACATCTCGAGAGACGTATTTTGAATACCGAGGTGTTTCAAGAGAATACTATTTATCAAAGGCTTTTTTAATAGAAAAATGTAAAGAATTTAATATGTACCCAGTACGTATTTTAAGTTTCCACGAATGGAATAGTACTTATACTGGTATGCAATTACCCAAAGAAGAAATGGCTTGTAGTTTTTTAAATTTTAGCTTTGTTTTCCAGAAGTATTAATCTTGTGCGCGCTTCTTTAAATATTTCTTATAATTGTATATCTCTCTCCAGCAGTCGTCTATTCCGGGGCAAGACGTAGAACCGAATACGGAACATGCTTTACAAAAGGAATCATTTGCGTATACCTTGAAGCTTCGTGCTTCTTTAATTATCTTTAGATATTCTACAGGAGATGCGTTTTCATTAGAGCGTGTTATGATTTGTTCCATAAAACTTGTCATAACAGTCTGAATAAGTCGCCATATATTATTGTATGCTATTATTTTCTTAGTTTTTTTATCAACTTGTTGCAAAGTACGTTTCCATTGATCTTTTGTAATTTCTCCGAGAAGATACCTAACACGCAGGTTTCTAAGCTCAGCTTCATTATTTTCATCGTGCTGAGCATGAGTAAGTTTGTACTCAACGTGTCTATAGAATCTGTAAAGAATCTGGAAGCAAATCACAATATTCTTATCATTGTGAAAAACATTCGACGCTATTCTTGTTATGGTGTAATCATCAAGAGCTATACCACACATAATTTGTCTATTTGCTTCACGTGGGTTACGATTTATCTGCTGACCAGTTTCTCTCATCCAGCGAAAATATTCTGGATTATGATTATAACCGGCAATCTGAGCACCGGTTCTCCAAGAAAATTGAATGTGACATTTTATACACCACATTTGATCACATCCGTCGATTTTAGATATCATTTCTCCGCATCCAGGACACGGCTTTGCTTCTTTCTTTATAGCCCGAATTGTAGCTTTTGTGTCTTCATCACATTCATGATCTTCTTTTTTTATCTCCATACACATTTTACAAAATTTAGTCTCACAGAGTGTACAGAAATACTTTGAATCTAGAAAACCATTACAATCTTGAGAAGGACATTTTACACTAAAATTATCAGCAGTTTCAGATGTTGATGTACCAGATCGAAGGCGAATTATTTCAAGATTAAAAGCCCTGATTATTTCTTTCTGATCATGTAGCATTTTTTTAATACGATTCAATTCGGAATTGGCCTCTGATACTTTATCTGTAAGTTCTCTTATTTTCTTTTGTTTCATAGCTTCGTTTTGTGTATCTGGTAAAAGTGATATCTGTCTTTCGACAAAAATATTCTCTGAAAACTGCTTGAGCTCGGTGTCCACGAATTTTTTCGTAAGATTATTATTCATAAAATCTCTATCCCAAGGATTCTTACAAAACATACACATTGGATCTTGTGTTCCACCTAAAATAAAAGTTTGACAACAAGTTCTACACGCAGAATTATCATTGTCGCACCCTTTGCAGATTACCGGCAGGTGGTTAGACTTGTTAAACTTTTCACAGCAGATAGAACAATCCATCGTTTATTAATTATCTATGAAAGATATTTCTAAGTCGGTTAAAAAATTGCAATAATTATATGGAGACGGCCGGGCTCGAACCGGCGACCCTAGGCTCATAAGACCTATGCTCTGACCAACTGAGCTACGCCTCCATATAATTATTTTAGTGAAATTTATTGACCACCTCTAAGTCTTAATACTAGATGGAGTGTAGATTCTTTTTGAATATTATAATCAGAAAGATTTCTACCATCTTCTAGTTGTTTACCAGCAAAAATCAATCTTTGCTGGTCAGGTGGAATACCTTCTTTATCTTGTACCTTCGCTTTAACGTTTTCAATCGAATCAGACGGTTCAACTTCTAGGGTAATAGTTTTACCAGTTAATGTCTTAACAAATATCTGCATACTATTTACTCAATATAATTATATATTTTTCCTTTAAGTTGATTTATTTTCTGCATTTTCATTTTCAATTTTTACATCAATGTATTCATCATAAATTTCGTTGTATTTATCTGTTAAATCTGTATAATCATCTAGTAGATTTAGATATTTCTTTTCTAGTTCTTCGCTGAATGTATTTAGTTCTTCGTTTTTTCTGCTGATACATTCGTTTGTATTAGAAAGAGCTGCGTTTTGATTTACAAGATTTTGATTACTTTGTTTTATTTCTGTAATTTCTTGAATGTTTTTGTTGTAACTTTCATAAATTTCTGAATAATTTTTATAAATAAAATTGTAAGAACTAAGAGTTCTTTTTACTTTATTTACGTTTTCTACGATTGATCGCCGAAGACAAGAAATTTCTTCATTTTTCTTTTTAATTTCTAATGTAGTTTCCTTTTTAAACTTAATGTTACATCGTTTTGCGTAACGAAATGCTCGATCTGTGTATGTATGATACTTTACCATCTTAATTATTAATATAGTATGTCTTTAAATTTGTGTAATAATTCAAAAATTAAAATGAATTTGATTTTATAAAAATGGCACCGGACCCTGAATTAACTGCTAAAGTTATGAGATTACGTTGGAAAAAAGGAATATCATTAGCAGAAGCTTGGGCAAAAGTAAAGAGACCGAAAAAGAAGTCTGATACAAAAGATAAAAAGAAGAAAACAGAAAAGAAAGAAAAGAAACCGCAGAAGAAAAAGGAAACAAAAGAAGATAAGAAAAAAGCCAAAAGAACAGATTCAAAAAAATTAAGAAAAACAAATAAAACATAAATATAAATGTAGATGTAAATATAAAAGTAAATGAAAAGGATTGATATATGGAAAACATGTAATAGAAAAAATCCTGAATTTGAAAAGTTTTTAGCAGGGGGTATATCAGAAAAAAATATAATAAGGGGAAAAATGTACACAGAAAAAGAATTCGGTAAAGTGTTCAGTATTGATACTCCAAATAATATTTTACCATTAAAAGTTTACCCAGATCCACATTCTGTTATATTAGTTAAGAATAAGTTTTTAGAAAAAGGAATTGCTATATTTGATGCAAATGGTTACATTGACGGCCCAAGAGACAAACCTTATGTTGATACAGACAATATTCCGTTTTACGTAGGTTTTAAAGATGATACTTATGAATTATTTGACCCAATATCTCCTCAGAGAGCTTTAAATAGAGGAGAAAACTCTGTTAATCCTGGATATTGTGGTATATTTGGTATCATATTTATGGTTTATTTTAAAAATACTTCTCGTATAAATAGTTGG
>Ga0181387_1000160_pt1 | contig 15391 bp, 18 predicted proteins | sample 10SPOviralmetaG_FD_130119 | JGI IMG/M metagenome (GOLD analysis project Ga0181387, IMG submission 130119) | Marine viral communities from the oligotrophic San Pedro Time Series (SPOT) site, San Pedro Channel, CA, USA - 10 SPOT_SRF_2010-04-27 | ecosystem: Environmental > Aquatic > Marine > Strait...
ATCTAAAACCATGCGAACTAGACCTAAACTAAAATTAACTCGCAAGAATAAAGACATTGTTGATAGAGTTGATCCAATAACACGTCGTCAAACGTTAACTGCAATGTTAGCAAAAAAGAAAATGTCACAGGAACGTCGTAAAAAATCACACGATAAGAATAAATAATTTATTATGTGTAAAACAAATACAAAGACATTTCCACATTATATATAGTATGGAATACGCAGAAGCACTTGCGAAAGAAATCCAAAATATGAAAAATAAGATATATAAACTAGAAGAAACCATTAAGAAAAAAACTGACGAATTGGAGTCAGTATGTCCTTGTGAAAACCTGCGCGAAGAATATGACGATGACTTTCATAAACCTCATCGTTATTTATTATGTCTGACATGTGGAGCAGAATTAAACATAAATTATAAAAGATAATAGGTTAAAAACATAACTAGTATAAATAATATTAGTTATGTGTGGCATTTTTGCGTATCTCGGAAATACAATCGATGCAGACGAACTAGAAAAGGAATGTATGAAAACGAGTGAACGCGGACCAGACAATAATGTATTGAAAACAATTCATAAAAATCTAACTTTTGGATTTCACCGATTAGCTATTATGGACACTAGTTTTAAGGGGAACCAACCACTTTTTCATCCATCAAAACCATATGCCATTGTTTGTAATGGAGAGATATATAATCATAAAAAGTTAATCAAAGATAACGATTTTGAAACCTATTCAAACAGCGACTGTGAGGTTATATTATATTTATATGAAAAATACGGAATAGATGAAACGTTGAAAATGTTGGATTCGGAAGCATTTGCATTCTGTATTTATGACGGATTGAAAGGTGAATTAATAGTCGCCCGTGACCGCTTTGGAGTGCGCCCATTATTTACAGGGGTGCGTATAAATAAGGAAATCATTTTCGCTTCCGAGGCAAAAAGTATAATCAACCTACTCGTAGATACAGATGTTCTGGAACAGTTTCCACCAGGAACTTGGAAATCATATGACACTAACACGTATCTAGTTAAGTCGTCTAATCGCTATTACGAACCGAAATATGCCATCAGCACAGACAGTGACGAAAAAGTTATATGTTCAAACATACGCGATTTATTAATAAAGTCCGTAAAGAAGCGCTTGATGTCTGAGCGTCCGATTGGTTGTCTCTTATCGGGTGGTTTAGACAGCAGTCTAATTAGTGCTATTGTAGCAAGTGAGTTTAAAAAGGCGGGTAAAGGAACTCTGAACACATTTTCGATTGGTATGAAAGGTTCGACCGATTTAGAATATGCTGAGTTAGTTGCTGAATATATTGGTTCTAATCACCATACTATAGAGTTAACTGAGCAAGATTTTCTAGATGCTATTCCTGAGGTAATTTATCATGTCGAGAGTTATGACACAACAACAATTCGTGCAAGCGTGGGAAATTATTTGGTGGGAAAATATATCAAAGAGAATACAGATATAACAGTGGTATTTAATGGTGACGGAAGCGACGAACAGTCTGGATATTTATATATGGCGAACGCGCCCGATACATACGCTTTTAAGGAAGAGTGTGAACGCCTGTTGAGTGAAATTCACTTTTACGATGTGATGCGATCAGACCGTGCTTTATCAAGTAGATGGTCTCTTGAAACCCGTGCTCCATTTCTAGATACAGATTTTGTTGATTATTATATGTCTATTTATCCGGAACTCAAGATGTATCCGAATAACTCTGATCGCATCGAAAAATACTTACTTAGAAAAGCATTTGATACGGAACGATTGTTACCGAGCATAGTATTATGGAGAAGAAAAGAGGCATTTTCAGATGGTTGTAGTTCCAATGAGCGGTCTTGGCATCATATAATTAAAGAGCACATCGATGAAACCATAGATGATGAAGAATTTGAACGTTTATCAACCAGTTATACACATAATGAACCTCAGTTAAAAGAAACATATTACTATAGGACAATATTTGAAAGGCATTATCCAAAACGCGGTGATTTAATTCCTCATTATTGGTTACCCAAATGGAATGGAGACCAGATCGATCCATCTGCACGAGAATTAGAAGTTTATAATGAAAATAAATAAAGATATATCCGATATATACAATAATGTCTTGGTTTAATGCTAAGGAGCGTTCCTTAATTTGGAAGAAGAATATCCAAATACAAGAAAAAGGGTCTGGTATAGTTCACCAGCGTCTTATAAAACAATATGAGGTCATAGGTATAGTATGTGCTCTAATAATGGGTTCACTGATGACTTTAACTTACGATGATTATAACAATATAGTTCAGTCTATTAAGATACTGGGTCTTTTGTCTGCATCATTATGTGTAACAATGTGCTTGATTTTCATTGTAATAATTCAATGGATACCACTGGGATATACGCATATATTTATAGAGCATAGTGAGAAATATATGAATTTTCCATTAATATTTATAATAATCTCGTTAACAGCACTACTCATAAGTATATTACTTCATTTTGAACGCATTATTCAAATAATATTTGCACCTGTGTTTTCTATAGCCTTTATATCAATGCTATATATGTATGGTGATATCAGAAAACGCGTTTTGGTTGATGTATTAGACTTGGAACTTGATGCGTAAATATTGTATAATTTTTATTATAATTATACAATAGTCAAATGTCTGTACCACATAATTGCTTAATCAATGATATTCGTGAACCATCAGTACTAAGAGGTTACTCTTTTTCAAAATTTAAAAAAACAGATGTGAAAAAGCAGTTTCTAGAAATGATGTTAAATGGTAAAATAGAACCGGCGTGTTATTGGTGTGCCGAATTAGTATGTGCTGGGCATTATGGTGATATATGGGAAATTATATTTATTTTTGTAGGAAAGTATATTCATACTGCAAATCCTAAAATAGCGATTTATTTAGAAAAAAGATACACTATATTTCGTAATATAATGATGCAGGGGGCATTTTTGAATGAAGTGGAATTAAGAAATAATTCAACAATAAGACAGTTATTTGCCGAAATTATTACCATAATTACACTGTCTGTAAAGAAAAATAGTTTTGAGTCTGTTAAACTAAAACGCGAGAATGAATTTGACATTACTCAAATGAAAGAACGTTTGAAAGCACCGAATATAAAATTTGCCGAAAATATTTTACATCCAGATGACCCAAAAGAAATATATATAGCAATGAATGAATTTTCTTATCATATAGGAAACAAAAACTCCAATATGTTACAAGCTTGTTATTGGATAGAGTGGTTAATCGAATTTGAAATAATATGTCGTAAGCGTAAGCAACCGTGTATATGTAAACGTCGAAGTGTAAATGTAGATACTAAATACCAATGTGATGTAATATGGGTTTTATGGGACTCTTTAATATATTACAGTAAGAACGCCAAGGTGAATCCCGAAATGGCTAAAAAGTTATTGGTATCGTTGAAAGAATTATTTACTGCGAAATACACTCCAGGTTCAACAAAGAAACGGAAATTCTTATTATATTTTGCAGTTGAATTAATAACAGAACACTATTCATTAGAGAATGAACTATTTACACAGCACACCAAACGTATATTAGGAAACGTAACTCAAAAAATTAATCTAATATATAAACAAATAAAGAAAAACGAGGAAAGTCCAAACGCAGATTATCTGTTTAATAATCTCGATACCAAGAATAATTTCGAACGTTCGATGAAACAATTGGATATGTTGAATTCAGTTGATACAATGAATACAGCAAATATAAATATGGAAATAAAAGAGGAAACGGATAGTGGCGAAAGATCTAGTGATTAATCGTTCTTGATTTGTGGTTTATAAAAGTAATTACTAAAAAGTCTCATATTATCCTTGGTGAGTTCATTTGAGTAAATACCCAAAATACGAAGTAGTTTCTCACCATTATTCATTTTATCATAATTCGGTAGCGTCTTTGTAATTAAATACCTACCATGGAAAAAACCTACATAGTGTGGAGCGATGAAGTAAATCTCAAAGAACCGACAACGCGCAAATATCTTAAGAATGTCATCGGACCCCTTAAACATAAAGTACGTCATAATCGATGAGCAACCTTGTATCGCAAAACCATAAGTAGACGTTTCTTTGGTTGTCTGAAACAATGTGCCTGTTGCAAAATGGAGACCCGATGATAAGGCGGGGAGTAAACTTACCCATACGTAAATATCGTGACACGATTCACCCCAACAATTATATCCGAGTATAACATTAAAAAGATTACCAATCATAAATGCGAATGAATATACAGTAAAAAGAAGAGAACTATTATCCATAAATATGGAACTAAATAATACAGACTGACCCAGATGAAGGAATTGATCTTGCCATACATCGATACTATGATTAACACCAGTAATTTCATCTAAGAATGGATATACAACATGTGCTACTCCGTGGGCGGCTCCTAGTGAAGATGATAAAACAAATGTAAATGAATACTTATCACGCACACTCGTTGTTATAATGCCAGCAATTGGACCGTAGATAAATAGATTAGATAAGATAGAGTCTTTACCAAACATATAAACAACCGACATCATAGAATAAACCAAAAAATTACTGGCAGTTAAAAGAGCACCAGCATAATAAATGGGCGTTTTCTCAAAAGTCAAATCAAACCTATTGTTATAGTAATCCAAGTACGGCATTATTCAATTATCGCAAGTTGGTTTTAAGTATTTTTCTTAAAACCTATTACCATTTAATCTGCATTTTATATTTTCCAATCCATTCAGAACCACCATTATTCCATATTTCGTCAGAATGGTCTTTCGTTGTAAATTTACTATCTATGAAAATATATTTTGTTCGTAACTCTTTATGAAATTTCAACAACATGTCTCTGAAATTTGCGGCTACGACTTCATCAATGCCAAACGTCCGGTATGTATAAATATTATCGTTATCTGGGTATGATATTACCGTTATCTTGGTTGCTAGTGTTTCCTTTACCAATATAGATAAGTCGTGTGAATTATAGAAATAAGAGTTAATAAGGTTCATGTGTTCATCCTGCATCATTGAAATTAAGGTATTTTTTGTTATGCGCTTATAATTCATCACTGTTGGGCGGTAATCGGAGCAATATAGACACTTACTCCATTGTTGATGACATTTTTCATGAGCGTGATACGAACAACCATGTGAAGTACAATTTATGATATTATCTGTACTTTCCTGACAAATTAAACAAATGTTCATTATATATGTGTGTTTTTTTATTAAATAGTATAATAGTATTTAATAAAATCAATTTTTACCATTCTACATCGCAAAATGTATTACTACAATCACTGTGACTTGGTCGCTGTTTACCTATCTTGGTTTTAAGAGCATACCACGGGTCACGTGCTTGTAATCGATGCCATGCAACATCAATCGCAAAAAGCCAATGATGGTTTGTTCTTTCAAAATCTTCGATTGCGGTTTGAAAACATTCAATGAGAGTATCATTATATCTACAGTGTATCAAATACCCAGATGTTGTTTGTGCCTTGAATAGTCTATATAAATCTGGAGTTAATCCAGAATGGTTATAATTCATTAAATTTCCTGATAGAAGACATGCATCCATATAAACACCATCCAAGAAAGTTAACTGTTTATAAAACTCATCTTTGGAAACAGTAAACATGAAGTCATCCTCAAATATAATAATCGTGGAGTAATTGCGTTGTTGTGCTAGTTTTAATACACCAATGTGCGATTTACCACAACCTACTCCTCCAATAGTATCATGTTTAATTGCAGAGAACCTTTCAAATACTAGTTTATTATCTGGATTAGGTTGATCACAAGATATGATATCCATTTTAGCAAATTCTTCTTCTATTTCTTTACGTCTATCTGTGCGATGATCAAGGTTAATATAAAAAATACGGTCGATTTTCATTGTTATTATTATTGGGTTCTCGTTTATATTATTTTATAGACATTAGATATAGATATAATGGAAAGAGGATTAATGATGTTGCTTCACTCTGTGATAATCGGTGTAATCTTATATTTACTTATGGTATTCCTTCTTAAGCAAAAATCAGGAGTTGCGGAGAACCGCAGTATTTTAATATCAGCAATTGTGTTAATTTATATGATATTATTCGGACACGGATTACCTACTAAAATGAACAAAATATAATTTGGGTTCTCTATAATAACTATTACAACCTATAGTTATTATATTTTTATTCGTTTAATCTAATAAAATTCATTGCTGTTTTTCTCTGCTAAAATATCTTCGCGAACTTTCATTAATGTCTTACCTAACATATTTTTCCCTTTACCGTCTTTACCATTACCCCAATATGAATCCCAAGGCGAATTTTCAATTAATTGTGCATTTTTGGTTTCCAGTAAGATTTGTTTCAAATCGGAATGTTGAGTAAATTTATAAAATATTATTTGGTACATTACATTGATTCTATCTTGATTCCATTTTTTAATGGCATCTTGGTTGAGTCGACCCACACCTGTTTGAGTAGATCCTCTTCCTAGTTTTTTAGCAAGATAAGGTGATACTTTACCAGTTGACGTCCTTGCTTGTAGAATTTTATTGTAAAGAGAGGTCCCTTTATGTTTCCATGCTTGAAAAGCGTGTTCTCCACTTAGTGCTATTTCACCGTTTTCCAATACAATAGGATGTTGTGTTTCAAAATTTGATAAAACCGCGAGGTGTTTATGGTAAGGTATTCCACCTTCTGTTTGATTTTTTTGTGGATTTCTGCAAAAATAATAAGTATTATTCATTTTGGATAATTAATATTTATAATTTTTTAATTTATAAATATCAATTTTTAAACGTAAAAAATTAAAAAGTGGATCCAAGAGCACCATTTGCAGCCATTGGTTCAATTGCGAAACCTTCATCTCCACCAAAACCAAGAGCCATACCCTCAGCTACTTGATTACTCTGCTGTGTGGATGATGGAGCAGGAGGGAATACACCATTTTGCATACCAGTATTATCTAAATTGTCCGCTTGACTGGGTGCATGTCTCTGTACGGGTTGTCTGACTCGTACCTTTTTCTTGGTTTCCTCAACATCGTCCTCGCTGTAACCATTCCAAAGATCATTTAAGCGATCAACTATGATATTGGTCTTTGTTCCAACCTTTGATTGTATACTAAGAACGACTACCATAAACGCTAAAATTACATTAGTAAGAACAAGGTTCTCGTATTTGAAACCACTGTATGTAGGGAAAAATGTTATAAGACGATGTATTAACACAAGGGCTGCGAAAATAACAACTAATTGTATGATTATTTCTGCTAAAAGTTCTACACTGGACTTATCGGGGTCGGCCTCGGGTATAAAGCGTTGGATTGTTTTATTGAGCGCTACGATAGGGACAATGCCCATAATTGCGTATTGAGAAACATTTAAAAGTTCACCTTTATCTTCCTCTGTATTAGAGAAGACGTGCGACATAAATGTTTTTTTTGAATCTTTTGTTTCGGCAATGTTCTCCATTATCTTATATAAGTTGTAATTAGAAAATATATAAAAGATACATCAATAATATTTCATATGTTACGTTTTTTTGTGGGTGCTTATGAATTTATAAGATTACAGATTGAAAAGAGGAGATTCTTTAAATCAACTGGAGACTGTATTGAAAACATTGATGAACAACAGTATTTAGATCTAGTTCGTGATGTTATAGAGACTGGGACTTTAGAGATTGGTCGAAATGGTCAAACCATTGTTAAATTTGGTAGTATGATGAAGTATGACCTCAAGAATGGGACACTACCTGTATTAACTACTAAAAAGGTAGCAATCAAAACATGTATCCAAGAGTTATTCTGGTTTATTCGCGGTTCAACCAGTAATGACGAATTGAATAAAATGAATGTTAAAATTTGGAATGGTAATTCTACTCGCGAATTTTTGGACAGTAGAGGATTAACCGAACGCGAAGAAGGTGACCTAGGACCCGTCTATGGTTTCCAATGGAGATTTTTCAACGCACCGTACAGCGATTGTAAAACTGACTACACAGGTAAGGGCAAAGACCAACTCCAGCGAATTATAAATGATCTTAAAAATCCCGAAACACGAACATCTCGAAGACATATATTAACTGCATGGAACCCTGCACAATTAGACGAAATGGCATTACCTCCTTGCCATATGATATGCCAGTTTCATGTTCGAGAAAACAAATATTTATCGTGTGCACTTTTTCAGCGAAGCGGAGATATTGGACTGGGTGTTCCATTTAACATAGCATCTTATTCTGCTTTAACGCACATTGTTGCACGTCACTGTGATTTAGAAGCGGACGAGTTTGTTCATTTTATTGGAAATGGACACATTTATGCGGATCATATAGAACAACTGAAACAACAATTAGAGCGCATTCCAATGTCGTTTCCCAAGATATTTATTAAGAATAAGCACGAGAACATTAATGATTATAGTATGGATGATATTGAATGGATAAGTGAATATAAGAGTCACGGGAAAATACAGATGACAATGTCTGTATAAATAATTATATCTCTAAAAACACATTTAGAGATGTAAGAAAGAATTACTATATATAATGAGTGGTTCTTTAGCATCAGCAAAAAGACGTCGTGCCGGAGTACAATCAACTACACCGACACCGACACCGACACCAACTCCTAGTTCAGGCGCATCTGCCCCTAGGGGGCGTATGTCTCTTCCGCAATTATTGAATAGTATAGATGCGCGACTTAAAGTATTAGAAACGAGTAAACCAGAGACAACTGAAACTTCTGTGTCATTAACTGCAAACGAATTCACAGTAACTGACCAGAATACAGGTGAAGAAAGGAAGATGAATATTCCGGATTATATGACAGATATGGATAAGAAATTTTTTATGTTAGCAGAAGAGATTACAACTATTAAAGATGTAGTACTTAAATTACAAAGTTTTACAATGGAAGTAAATAAGACATTGATGGAGGAAAGAGTTAGGATACTATCAGATGTTAACGAAAATATAGAAATTGATGAAGAAAGGGAAGAAACTGATGAAGAAAGTAAAGAAACTGATACTAAAGAAAAAGAGTCTGACAGGGAAGAAAATGTACAAATGGAAGTTACTAAAATTTAATTATTCGTAATAATAAAATATAAAAAAAAAGTAATATATTTTATTAGTAATAATGTCGGAGGATTTGATGAAAGAATTAGATAAGTATAAGAATAATTTTTACAAGGAGAATAAGAAAAGTGTATTTACGAAGAAGTCTCAGAAGTATGAATTAGCAAAGGAAATAACAAGTAAATTTGATGTAAATATACTTCTCCAAAAAACCGCTTATATAATACCTAATACAAACAAGTTATTTGTGAATTATAAAATGTTTAAGCAATTTGCTCAACCTGATAATTATGAACTATTTGTAAAATATGTACAGAATTTAGTACATGTTATTATAAAGAAACGATCAAATTTTGAATGTCATATAGATATTGATAGTTTTACAATATCCGCCGCAGAACGATACAAAGGAGTAGTTCAAATTTTTTGTAAGGAGGTTTTTGGATTTACTGAATACATGGGAGGAGTGTATGTGTATAATTCACCAACGATGATTGATAAAATATCAAAGGTTTTCATGCACTTTTTAGATCAGGAATTAAGAGATAAAATTATAATTGTAAAGAAGGAAGGTAGTGAAAAGACTATTGCTGAGTTTAAACAGTATAGTTTCAGAAGACAATTATAAAATTGATTTTAATTATTTATCATTTAAATAATTAACAATATACTTACTACAATGCTTCTTAAAATCGCAAACCCCGAACGCGCTGACATGTTCAACGTAATCTTTCAGAATATCAAATTGTTTACCGATAATATTAATATCTCATTTGAGACCGATCATATTGACGTTCAGTGTATTAATCCATCACACACATCTATCATGGAGATACATATTCCAAGTAATTGGTTTGACGAATATAAGTTGTCAGATAATATCGAGACGTTAATGATTGGTGCAAATGCAACGATTATGGGGAAGATCCTAGGAACACGTGATAAGATTCAGGACATTATCATTGAATGTGACGACGAACCAGATACGCTACAATTTAGATTTAACAGCGATAATAAAGATGTATACGATAAAACATTTGAAATGCCTCTCATTGATTTGGATGTAGATTTGATGGAAATTCCCGGAACAGAATACGAAGCCGAATTTTCGATGCCTTCTCATATTTATGCAAGTTTGATGTCTCAGTTGAAGTTGTTTGGCGAGACTATGGATATTGAGTGTTCCGAGGATAAAATTATGTTGCATTCAAGCAGTATTGACGCAGGTAAGATGTCAACCGAGATTAGTATTGACGATTTAAATGAATTTGCTATAGATGAGGGAGGTGAGTTGAATATTTCATACTGTCTACAGTATATGTGTAATGTAGCGAACTTTCATAAGTTATCTAAGGAAATTGAGTTGAAATTTAAGCAAGATTATCCTGCTCAACTAAAATATAATTTAGGGACGGAAGATGCGACTGTGATCTTCTATATTGCTCCCAAGATTTCCGACGAAGATTAGAGATAATTGTGGTTAAATAACAATAATCATATATAAACAGAATATATAATGACAACTTTTTTATCCATAGTTATATTTATTATTGTTTTAATTTTATACATGCATGTAATGGAAGAACATAAGATTTCTGAAGATTTGGAAATATATGAAATGGATTATAAAGATAATAAGCAATTGCAGGAGATATGCAATTTAAAACAACCAGTTTTATTCAAATTGGAAGAGGTTGAACCCAAATTTTTTAAAGAATTTGATATCATAGGCGAGACGCAAACGCCAGTTACCGTGAAAGATAAATCCGATATAGATAATGCCAATACCATTAAACTCCCATATGATAGCGCACAAACCTTAATGAAAACCGATACCAGTTCTAGATTTTACTCCGAGCGCAATTATAAGATAGCAAATGAAACTAGTTATGATTTCTCAAAAATGGATGCTCATTTGAAACCACATTTAACATTACAAAGTAAACGCGAATTATTATTTGGTTCAAAAGGTGCTCATACAGTTATGAGATACCATACCGAGCATCGTAAGTTTTTAGCCGTGCGAAAGGGACGCATTCACGTTAAGATGACACCTTGGAAAAGTAATCGTTTGTTACATGTTGTGAAAGATTATGTTCATTATGATTTCAGGTCAAAGATTGATGTATGGGAACCCCAGAGTAAGTACGAATCTGATATACAACAATTAAAATTTTTGGAATTTGATATAGACGAAGGATATGTATTAAATATACCTCCGTTTTGGTTTTATAGTATAAAATATTCAAGTGACAACAGATGCGAGTTATACGAATTAACTTATAATACACCAATGAATACTATTTCTAATTTACATTTATGGGGTTTATACTATGTACAACATCAGAATTTAAAGCGCATCTTTTTGAAACCCTTCCAGGACGCCATTGTAACCAAGCCAAATAATATTAAATTATCCAAAGATAAACTCGAAGAAGAACGATATGATAATACACCTCGTGATGAAATATTTGAGGAACGTAAAAAGGATAAGGAAAAGAAAAAGAAAGAGAAAAATGCGAAGATTACTATTCCCCGTCCTTAGAGAACCTGCTCATAAATTTTATAAAAATCATATTATCTAATATAATAATATGATTATGTGGAAGGATCTTTTTTTAACGGGTACAATTTTACTATTACTTGATATTGGTTTCTTATATTCAAGTGGACCAATGTTTAAAAAACAAATAGAAAAGGTTCAAAAAACTTCTTTTAGCATGAATTATTTCGGTGCTACATTTGCGTATATATTATTAATCATTGGATTATACTGGTTTATTATAAAGGAGAACCGTAGTTTATTAGACGCATTTATACTCGGTTTTGTGATCTATGGAGTTTACGAAGGCACATCAAAGGCATTATTAAAAAATTGGGACTATAAGACTATGATTATTGATACATTATGGGGAGGAACATTGATGGTTCTTACAACATTAATTGTTTATAGGTTGAGGAATACTAAGGCGCTTAAGTAGTTCGGGATATGAAGGCATTTTATATTCTGGGTGTGCGGTCCATACGCTAGAAATCATAGATGCTATAACATTGGGACAGTTCCCCTTCTCATTATAGTTTGAGCGAATGAAAATAAGGAGAACAGCAATATCTACGTCGTGTAGTTCGTAGTGCTCGCTATAATCATAGATAATGGGAAACAGGATATTCTCTATGGTGATCTGCGTGGAACGATCGGAAATTTTGGTACTTAAGCGCCTTTCGGTAAAATAAACAAGTTTATCAGAAACTTGATCAAGAAGGATCTTACTCGCACTCTGGCAAGGAGACATAATTATATTGAATGGAAACTAATAATTATAAAGTTTTTTATAATTATTTTCAATTTTTATGGAAGAATGTGTCATTTGATATGGAATATAAAATCAGAATTATTAACGAGTAGTTTATTAACAACTGGTGGATTAATCTATTACTTATAAAAAGAATTTAATGAATTGAAAAGTTATAAGATATATGAAATTTCTCATAACAGGATGTTGTGGTTTTATTGGTTCGAATTTAATACTCACATTATTTGAAAGATTAAAAGATATTGAAATTCACGGAATAGATAATTTTACTGAAAATTACAATCCTGAATTTAAGAAGAGTAATTTATCTGAGTTAGAAAAATGCGGAATAAATTTTATATTTTATGAACGCGATTTGCTGGAAGATAATTTATTAGAAATAATCCATCCCGATTTAATAATTCACTTAGCAGCAATACCAGGTGTAAGAAAAAGTCTAGATGAACCAGTTTTTTATCTTCGTAATAATATTGAGGCGTTTATTAAACTCCTCGAGGATGCAAAGAGAATAGGATTAAAGAATGTTATATATGCAAGTTCGAGTTCTGTGTATGGAAAAAATAAAAAGGTACCTTTCTCGGAAAATGATACTTTAGAATCACCACAGTCATCATATGCATGTAGTAAATTATCTATGGAAGTATATGCAAAATACTATAATGATGTTTTCCAAATGAATACAGTAGGAACTAGATTCTTTACCGTATATGGTGAACGTGGACGACCAGATATGGCACCTTATATGTTTATGAAGGCAATTGCTGAAGAAAAAGAAATAAAGCAATTTGGAGATGGTAGTTCATATCGTGATTATACACATATTTCCGATATAGTTGAAGGTATATTAAAGATTGCTAATAAAATAATGAATGGAAATAAATCATTAAAACACGTATATAATTTGGGGCGAGGAGAACCAGTTAATTTAAAAAAATTTATAAAAACGTGCGAAAATGTTATTGGAAAAAAAGCTATAGTTAACGAAATAGAAAATCAAACCGGTGATGTTCATCATACTTTTGCTGATATTACGTTTGCAAAACAAGATTTCAATTATGATCCAATAATTAAATTAGAAGACGGTCTGCGAAAAGGATTTGAATGGATGAAAAGAAATAACAGAATTGAATTATTGAACGAAAATACCAAGGAAATTATAGGACAATATTAATTTATAGTTTCATAAATTAATTGGTAGTAAAGATACTCATTCAATACATATCTATTTTCCTGCAATTCAGAGAACCTGACGATTTAATATATATATATTCTCTCCATATAATAGAACGACAATCTAGATGTACGAACTTACATTAATTCTTTCAATACTTATTTTAGGATATGTATTAAAAATCATTTATGCGGAAGATGACTTACTGGTAATACCTCATAATGATAATACACAAGATACCCTTTTTAAATGTGCTTCGGTCGCTTCAGTAATGATAATGGCATATACGACTATCTATAAAGGTTTGAAAACTGGATTATTAATATTTCTTTTCTCTTGGTGTTATTTCGTTGTTTTAACTCCTATACCAGAAGCAGCTATTATTCTTACAGTCCCGATAAAATATGTAACGAAAATCCCATTAGAACGTGCTCATGTATTTGTATCCGCATTTGCTACAGCAATCATGTTTTTTTTCTATACAAAAGGCGCAGATATAGTAAAAAAAACATCGGTTAGTGGATTGTTCTCGTATATTATGGAAAATCGTCTTTATCATATGATCCTTCTTAGTATTGCGTCATCTATTATGATTTCAAAATTCGTCAATGACGCGATTGACGCTCATACACAAAAAGACATTATTTTTCTATTAAATGATACTAATAAGAACCTATCAGTATTGGCATGTATATCCATTTTCATATATTTACAAACAATACATAAATATAATATTGATATAGGATATTAAACGCGTGTGTTTTTTTGCGATTATATGTCTTAAGATTATATAATTAATGTTAAGACATTTGGAACGAGCAACAATGTGTGTGTGGGATCCTTTAAAAATATCATTAAGATGGAGTCGTGAAGAAATAATGCTACGTGATATGACTAGAAAATTTGCAAAGGAAGAACTTAAACCAAGAATAGGGGAGGAATTTCGTAATAATAATTATAACCCCGAATTAATCCGCGAATTGGGAAATTTAGGTCTATTAGGTGTAACAACTTTGGACGAACCTTGTAGTTATACCAGTTACGGTATTATAGCCAGAGAATTGGAAGGGGTAGATAGTGCGTATCGTTCGGCAATGAGTGTTCAAAGTTCGCTAGTTATTTATCCAATTGCAACATATGGTTCCGAATATCAGAAAAAAAAGTATCTCGACCCACTTAGATCCGGTATATTCACCGGTTCGTTCGGTTTAACTGAACCTCAACATGGTTCTAATCCGAATTCGATGACCACAAAAGCAATATTGGATGGAGAACATTATGTATTAGATGGTATTAAAACATGGATTACAAATTCACCACTTGCTGATATTTTTATTGTTTGGGCAAAAGACGAAAGCAATAATACAAATGGTTTTATATTAGAGAAAGGAATGAATGGTCTAACAACCCCCATTATTGAAAATAAACTATCATTGCGTGCTTCTTGTACAGGTCAAATCGTGATGGATCAAGTTAAGGTTCCAAAAGAAAATCGTCTTAATATAATTGGGATGAAAGGACCTTTGTCTTGTTTAAATCAAGCAAGGTTCGGAATTGCGTGGGGGACGTTAGGTGCTACGTCTAATTGTTTGGAAGAAGCAATAGAATATGGAGACATCCGAACACAATTTGGAAAGACATTGAATGAATTTCAAATAACTCAATATAAAATATCTGATTTGGTTTGTAGACTGGGAATGGGTCTCGCTTCTTGTCAGCATATTTCTGAATTGAGACAGCAAAAAAAGGATGATTTTGCGATGACGTCTATAATAAAACGTTC
>Ga0181387_1000164_pt1 | contig 15067 bp, 27 predicted proteins | sample 10SPOviralmetaG_FD_130119 | JGI IMG/M metagenome (GOLD analysis project Ga0181387, IMG submission 130119) | Marine viral communities from the oligotrophic San Pedro Time Series (SPOT) site, San Pedro Channel, CA, USA - 10 SPOT_SRF_2010-04-27 | ecosystem: Environmental > Aquatic > Marine > Strait...
AGGAATAACACGTTGTGGATAGTTGCATGTTAATATAAACCTACAACTAGTGTGATACATTTCCATAACACCACGCAATGCCGCCTGTCCGTTAGGAGTAATATAGTCTGCCTCATCTAGTAATACATATTTTAAATCACCAAAAGGCATAGTACTACTAAAGTTTGTTATCTTGTTTCTAATAGTATCAACATTGTTTTCATTACTAGCATTTATCTCTAGTATATCCATATCATTAACTTCTAGTTCTGTTAATAATACTTTTGCTAATGTTGTTTTACCTGTACCAGGCGCACCACTAAAAAGTAAATGAGGCAAGGAACCATCTGCTACCCAACCTTTTACTTGTTCTTTTTGTTTATCATCTCTAAAAACATAAGTGTCTATACTACTAGGCCTATATTTCTCTGTCCAAAGATCTTTCAATGTAATGTCCTCTTGTCTTGTAATGCCTTATCAAATTCATCTTCTAGCATTTCTGTATTTCTTATTTCATCCAGTATAGCATAAAATTCCTCATCGTCAAGATTTAATCTTAACTGCTTAATAGCAACGGCAAACATTACACTTGCTATCAAAGTAGGTGACTCTCCTGTATCCATAAAATCTGCAAAGACATCTGATAGGGTATCAATTAACTCTGTCATTTTTGCATCATTCATCTGATTCTTGTTCCTCTTCTACTTTGTTAAACACATTTTTTGTGTACCAATCGTGACTGCAATAAGCATCACAGAAAAAATGTTTTTGATCTGGCGTATAATATTTGATGTTGAACTGAGCGATTGCTTTTCCACATGTGCTACAACTGAACATACTTTATTATAACTTAAACTTTACTAGAAGTCAAGTGTTCAATAAAATAATCTTTGTTTGGTAGTTCACTTTCGTTAATAGTATTAATTAATGTTGTACGTTCTTTAATTTCTAAGTTTGCAGGATCTAATTGGGGAGGATATGTACAGGCCATTATTCTCCAGTTGTATTTGTTTTCTTCTATCCAGTTTTCTAATTCTGTAAAGCCCTGCCAATTTTCCGTATGCAATACAGAATGTATTTGAAACTTAAAATTTAATTCTTTTAGTTGTACTAAGAATGCTTCTATATCTTCCCACTTACTTCCTTCTCTAACTTTGTCATTAAGTTTACCAAATGCATCTATACTAACATAAAAGAAAACTTCTTTACATTGGTTTAGTAATTCTATAGTAGTGTTGTCTAACATAAAGGTAGCATTGGTATTGTAAACAACTGAAACCTTACTAGGGTCTTTTAATTTTTGTATGAATGTTTTATGCCTATTAGTCATAAAAGGTTCACCACCTAAAAACTCTACATGTGTAATAGTGTCTGGTATGTTTACAAATTCATCTGTATCTTTAATGTTTAACTTAGGACTGACGTTTGGGTTTTCTGCATTTGCCCACTTGTTACTATACTCTCCTGAACACATAACACACATCAAGTTGCAAATATTATCAAAGCCTGCCTCTAAGTATTCTAGTTGTACTGAGTCAGCAGTATAATGCTCGTTAAACTCTCGTCTTGTACTTGCACCTGCTTTAACTTCGTTGGGTAATATTTCTTTGCCCTGCTTATCTTCTTGATAACATTTAGCACAACCTTTAATAGGTATGCCGTTTGCTGAGTCATGTCTTAGTTGTTCATAAACAGGCAAGTGTAGTATCTTTTCTACATCACCGTCAAATTTTGCTACTGGGTATTTAAATCTGCAACATGGGAAAATGTTATTGCCGCTTCTGATATTAGTGTGCTTCCAAAATGCGGAGCACATAGTATCTTCAGGTTTCATTGTCTTATTTTCTTATTCTTATCTATAGCAGTTTTTAAAATTGCAAGTTCGCCCTTTTTAAGTTTTGCATAGTATAGTAATGCTTCTGTGTCTTTAGGGAAACAATGTCCGCCAAAACCAGACTTACCATCTGTACCAGGTACTTGCATGTGAGTATCGCCCATACGGTCGTCTCTTGTTAGCATGTCTATAAAGTTTTCCCAAGGTATCTTAGTTCCACTTTTATTAAACAAGTCATTAAGTTCATTAAAGAATGTAACCTTTGTTGCTAACCAACTATTTATAGTATATTTTATCAAACTTGCTGTTATAAGATCTACTTTAAACGTAGGAACAATTTTTACTGAACTGTGTCTTATGTATGCTTTTTCTACTGCTTCACAATCTTTCCACTTGCCACCTAGTACTTGCATTTTAGGATTAAGAAAGTCATCAAATGAATTTGCTTCTGTGAGAAACTCTGGATTGTAAACTATTTTTAAATGGAAGTCCTTCTTCATTTTAGTTAAATGATCAGGAGTAATTGTACTTTTTATTACTGCTATGCCTTTGTAATTATTCTTTTCTAAGTCTACTAATACAGATCTTACGTGACTTACATCAACATCCATATGACTATCTTGTTTAGGAGTAGGCACACATATAAAAAGTAGTGGTGGATCAAAGTCATTGACAAGATGTTTAATTGTGTTGTCGTTGTGTTTTGGGTCCACCACAAACTGTTCTGTATCTTTATCGAATCCGTTAGCAACGGCTGAACCAACAAAGCCACTTCCAATAATTCCCAACTTAAGATTGCTAGTCATAATAGGGTATGCGTTCTTGCTCTCCAGTTATTCTTTTAATAGCTTTATCTTCTATTTGTTCTTGTATCCACTCTTCTTCACCTGCATACGTAGGACACTTATCACTTTCCAATATGCGTTCACATTCCCATTTAACTTCGTATATTTTTTGCTTACATGCAAAGCCGTTAAAGCCGTCTATACGTGGATCTGTCATTACACCAAACCATTGGTATAATTGTTCTTTAATAGTTTTCTTTCCTGTGCGTTCTATGTAAGGCATTATTTTTTATTGTTTAAGTTATTTTCTAATCCTGTTCCTGATAGTATTAATAATCCAGATACTATTAGATACCAAGGACTAATTGCATTAAATACAACACCAGCAAGTACGATACACCCTGCTAGTCCTATAGTATTAATTCCGGTTCTATTAGTAGGCATCATCATAATGTTTTTTTACTTGCCCACTCGTGCTGTGCTGAGCTAATTGATACTGTACCATCTGGTCCGTCTGGAGATGTTGCCATGCAACCTGCTGGGTCTACCTTCCAAAGTTTTTGTCCTTCTTCCAGTCTATCATCTTTTGCTGTAAAGCCTTCTGTCCATCTACCAAACTCTACATATACCCATTCACCAGGTGTGAGCCAATCTATTTTAGGACCCACTTCAAAAACTTTGAACCATCTAGGAACGACGCCTTCTTCTTTGCCCATTGTAGATTTTATTATAATACCCGATTGGGTTTGTTGATCACCGAAGTCTGCTTCGGTACATAAGATATTATCGCTATATGCTCTTATCCTCATTTTCATCCTCTGTGTAATATGGAACCATTTCTATATCTCCGTTAGGTAATTCAACTTCCTTAAATCCTAAAGGCTCTTGTTCATCAAATGTTTCTCCTGCTGGAGGAGTAGGTTCCGGTGTTGTGTCTGGTTTAATTGCAGTTCTTTTATTTTCCTTTGCTGTCTTGGCCGTCTTAGGCTCCTCAACAATATTGTTAGGCTCAACTGATTCCGTATCAGGCTGGCCTCCTTTTAAACTTGCTTGGGCTGTACTGCTTTGTGGATGATCTTTGTAATAGGCTCTCACACGGTCTTCTCGTTTTTCAATAATTTCTCCGTTAGGTCCTAAGCGATTGCCTTCTGCATCCACTCTCATGTTACCTAATGCTGGACTGTTTTGAGCCATTAGTGCTTCAAAGTCTATAATTTGTCCTTTATTTGTTTTACGTTGTACCATTATTTTAAGAATTCCTTAATATCTAAGTTATATTTATAACTGTTTACCTTATGTACACCTAGAATATAGAGCAAATAACTGGAAACACTACTACCTCTGCCTACTCCCCATACTAAATTATGCTTACGCATTTTATCTATTATGTATATAAGTAGTTGCAATATAGGAAATAGTCCACGTTCTTCAAACATATCTAACTCCATTTCTACTCTCCCTGTCTCGTCGGGACCACGTTGGCCAAGTTTGGATACATATTCTCTAATGTCTATTTCTCTATAGTGCTGTGGAATATTAAAGTCCTTACTAAAGTAAGTGTCATCAGATAAAGGCAATAGTTCTAGCTCATCACAAAACTTATTATAGTCTGTTATGTCGCTAAAGGGTGTATTATGTAATTGCTGTCCTCTGTACAACAACTCAATACCTGTATTTTCATCTGCAAGATAATCTTCCATATGATTATTATACGTTACTTTTGTGTTGTTGTCAAGACTTATCTTTAGGAACAAGTTTAGGTTTAAACTCTTTCTTCTTAAAGTCTACTTCAATAAGTTTGCCTTTATCCTTGTCTTCAGAAACATTAAGTTGTTCTAATACTTCTCTTTCTATTTCATCAATTGGGTAGGCCATTTTTGCAATGATCTCTTGTTGCTTTTCGTCTGAAAACCAAACATCAAGTTCCTCTTGGTCCTGTGCTATGTTATCAAACGTACTAAAGTCTCTGCGTTTCCACCAGGGAGTTTTCCAAAAACTTAGTTGTCCAAGCCATTGTTCTACTGTAGGCAATGAAGTATATATGAAGTCATCATTAAATACACTATACTCCATATCATCTACTTCGTCTTTAATAGACAAACTTTCTACGTGACTTGTAGGATGTATTAAGGAGTTAAGTTTACAATGCAATGCACTGGCAAATGTTGCCTCACTTAAACTTGGTAAGAACATAAAGTTATTATTGTATTCTGAAAAAGAACGTTCCGCCATTTCCTTTCCATCAAAATCATATACTATTGTTTGGTGCAGTTGTTCGTATAAAAAGTTATTTACTATTTGAAAACTAATATTTTGATGTAAGTATGCTTCTGAGTATTCTGTATCCTCATCTGCTTCTGTACGCAAAGAGTAACAGACATTATATGTTACGGACTTAATTTGTTTTTGATCTCCGTCTATCCACGTTGTCCTAACAGGTATAGTTTTCTGTACAGATAGTATATTCATTTATGCTCCAAATTTTGGTATGTCACCAATGCCAGTAGTAGGAACTTCTTTCAGCGGTCTGTCTTTAGGTAATATAACAGGTGGAGTTGTTCTTCTTGTACTTGTAACTGGTTTCTTAAATTTACTCTTAGAAGAGATATCATCTCCTGTATAAAAGTTTGTAAAGTGTGTTATTAGTTCTGTTTTACTGTAGTCAGGAGTTTCAACAACCTCTTCTATTTCTCCTATCTCAATAATGTCAGGAGTTTTATCTTGTGCCATCCTACGTGTGGCCATTCGTTGTTGGTGCTCTTGATTAACAAGGTCTATCATGTTTTCTATTTGCAGTCGTAAGCCTGTTTCACTCGTAAACGAATACAACTTAGTATTAAGTTTTTGCATTTCCGTAAGGAGTTCATCCTCATCCATTTGCTGTACTTTAAAAAAGTAATCGTCGTTCATTAGTATTTCCAGTTCATCATAAAAAATGCTAAAGCATCTTTACTAGCGAATCTTACTTCGCCATACCTTGCTATATAATCTTTATTTACTAAAAGGCCAATCTCATCACATGTATGTCTGGCCTGCCATTGTGCCTCGGAGGCAGTAGGAATTTTTACTCGAGTAGTTCTCCATTCCATCCAGTTGTCGAAATCACATTTGTTTGATTCAATTAGAGAATTAGTTTGGTTGCCTGTCATAGTGTAAATCCAGAGTATGCTCATTAATATGAACTTTCTGTTTCCTCTGTCTAAGTATAGTATTCATACCCGTTGGTGTATCAAGTATCATCTTTTCTATTGTATGGCTTTCTTGATTACCATGAGCAACACAATTATACCCTTTAATTTTATGTGTAAGTTTTCCAAAGTCTTGTCTACTATAATCTATATTATATTGTTTAAGATTAACATCAGTTAATACAAGTCCTGCTACGTTTCTAAATAGTTCAGGACACTCTACAATAGCAGTGGGTTTTTGTGTTAGACCTTTATTGTCTATCATAATTGTAAAGTGGTTTTTACTTGTAAGTTTAGTGTAGTCAACACTATTGCTTGTTTTAAATCCTAGTCTTTCATAAAATGCTAAGTCAACAGGTTGGGTTTGATTTATTACTAACCCATTAAATTTACTTGGTCCTGTTTTTACTTCCACTTCATTTGCTACTGTTACATATTTAGAACTAAGTGTTGATTCTATACCTGATTGCGTTTGTAGATATATTTCTAATCCTTGTGGACAAATAAGTTTATACCAACCAGATGTAGCATCATACTGAGCACCAGACATATCTATAGTGTCTTGGCTTGTTACTAAACCGAAACCAACAAGTCCTTGCGGTCCTGTTGCACGATCTTGTGTATGTATTATACAATTATTTTGATGCCAGAAACTATTAAGACTAGTAGTATGATTCGATATTTCTCTGAACCCTAATGTTGATAATTCGTCTGTTAGTGTTAAGTAGTCGTTGTGTGCATAGACCAGAAAATTTATTATACTCATTATACCTCAAATGTTACACTTACACCACAGCCGCATGTACTCGTTGCTTGTGGAGATTCTATTATTACTTCACTTCCTGCCATACCTTTATTAACATAGTCAATTGTACTACCTTTAAGGTAAGGTATTGCCATCTCATCTAAAACAAAGGTATAGTTTCCCATTGGTTGAGTATAGTCTTCGTTTGTAAAAAATTCTGTAATAGTGTCCCACTTGTATTCAAAACCTGCACACCCGCCTCCAGTAAGACTTAGTTTAACTGCTATAGCATTTTCTTGTTCAAGAACATTCTCAAAATGCATAACAGCATCAGGTGTAATTTGCAATATTTTGCTGGGGTCGTAAGTTGTTGGTTCCATAATAGTATTTAGTATAAGACTAAACAGTACTATGGAATCTAAGGTTCATAACGTATCTTAGGCCCTGCTTTATAGGTCGTACTTCATGGAGTACTTTAAAATCATACATTAAAGCATCGCCGGGTTCTAATTTATACTCTGTATCATTTACAATTACCTTGCCACCTTTGTAGTTGTCAGGCTCTGACATCTGTATTATAAGATTGTGAGTATTACTATTTGCTGAATATGAACTATCTAAATGTTTAGGTATAAAACATTGTGATGAGTATTTTAAAATTCTGAAATCGTTAAACAAAGGATTAGAAATATGTTTATCTATTTGTGGGTTTAAATGATCTAGTATAGGTTGGAATTCTTTTTGTGTCCAATAAGAAACAATAAAATGTCCTACAGTACTTGCAGAAACCCTGTCTCTAGTTTGTCCATTGTCGTCCGTAAATTGTAAAGTAGAGTTTTGCCAGAGTTCAAAAGAGTAGTCTATTAGTTCAGGTGTTAAAGCATTTCTAATTACAATAGGTTCTTCAGACTTAATATCCACCTTGCATATTACCTCTGGGTAATGATCTCGTCTGCTAGACCCCAGTCAACTGCTTCTTGAGCCGTTAAGAAATTATCTCTGTCCATTCCTACTTCAAACTCAGCATACGTTTTACCTTTACTATTATGTTGTACATAAATTTCTGTAAGGTCTTTTTTCATACGATTAATTTCTTCAAACTGTATTGCTATGTCACTAGCCATTCCTCTTGCACCACCGCTAGGTTGATGTATCATTGTTCTTGACTTTGGTAATACAAAACGTTTGCCTGCCGCACCTGCCTGTGCTAGTAGACTTCCCATGCTGGCCGCTTGTCCCATTACTATTGTACTTACATCAGGATTGATGTATTGCATTGTGTCGTACATTGCCATACCACTTGTAACAACTCCGCCTGGGGAGTTAATATAAAAGTTGATATCTGCTTCGCTATCTTCTGCTTCTAAGAAAAGCAACTGAGCACATATACTATTTGATACTGCATCATTAACTTCTCCGTTTAAAAATACTATTCTTTCTTTTAATAGTCTACTATAAATGTCGTAACTGCGTTCACCAGCAGAAGTTTTTTCTATTACATATGGTACAAAGTTCATAAAGGTTCCTGTTGTATGTTATTATTAGATATAAGTATACACTATTACTTATACCATGTCAAGTTTCTTTTTTAAGAATGGCCATAGGGATCTTTCAGTATAATAAATGTGGCCTTCTTTACTAGGGTGTGTATCATCCTCAAACATTCCTACCTCGCCGGAACGAGATAAAAATCCATGTTGTGATCTACAAACTATTAAGTTTTCATCTAGTTGTTCATAAAGATATTTTATAATCTGATGTTCTTTATCGTTTTCAATTGAGTCTAATACAGAGTCCATATAAAATTGATGGTAGAAATGTACTCCTTTATTTTTACAGAGCTCTTGTAAGAAAATAATATTTTCTAAACCTATATGAATTCCATAAGTAAAGTCTAAATTAGAACGACTATAGGACGATGCAAGTGGTGTTCCATCTGTTGCATCAGCATGAAATATATACCAACCGCCTGTATGATTATATACAAACCTTTCTGTTTCATTTATAAAAGTTTCCTTCGGTAACTCTAATTTGTTTTTTAAATCTGCAAACTGAGTATTGTACCACATGCCTTCTGCTTTCCACTGTGTTACCATTCTGTCTACTTCGTGTTCATTAGAAACATAAAATGCTTTTCTATCTAATCCACTCCACATAGGCAGTACCAGTATCTCTTCTGGCTTGTATGTTTGTAGTGCTTCATGTAATGCTAGTGTGGCCTTCTTTTGTATTATTTCGTTACCTGAACTACACATACCTAGATATTTTATATCCGCATGTGGAAGTATGTTGCCTAAATGATACGGCCATGTATCCTGATTATCCCATGCAGAAAAACTACAACCAGATGTTATTATAAATTTAATATCTTTAATCATGGTGAACACTCTGGACATATACATTGTCTCCACAGATCAGGATTTAATTCAATTAACCATTCGCAGTCTTCCCATCTATCTCTAGGAGTGTCTTCTTTAAGTTCCATAGTAGAACAACCACCTATTAATAACAATAATATTAAATACTTGTTCATTAAATTATTGTCTCTTCTTGTGTTGTATATGTTATATGTGATTTAAATAATCCGGATTTAAATAACATGACATCTGATTTATTAGTAATTTTATCCTCTAGAGTTTCGTCTAGTATTTTAGGTATAAATGTATATTCTGTCTGCCCGTCTACATTATCTATTATATTATAATCCAATGTTACTTCTTGAGGATATTCTATATTCTTATTAAAAACAAATCCATCATTAAATTTCTTTACATTGTCTGGGAGATCAATATTGAAATCTTCTTTAACCATATCATAAGCCATTTGTTTGAAAAGGTCTGCATTATCCCATACATGGCCATGAAGTATGTCTTTCATAAAATGTTGTGGAGGTAATGTGCCGGCTTCAGATCCATATATACTTGGTATTCTAAATTTTATTTCTTGATCTGTTGGCTGTCTGCCTTGTGTTAGGTAGGTGTACTCTAAATATTCAACAAAGTCAAGAACTTGTTTTAAATTTTGATTTTGTTTTAATTTATTAAAATATGTTTCGTAAAACTTTCTATAACTTATGCCATGCTTACCATTTAAATATCTTGTTACAATCTGTGAGATACCATTAATATGAAACTCTCTAATTATAATATAGTACATCCAACCTTCTATAACTTCTTCAGACGTCATAGTGTTAGTTGCTTTAATAATTACTATTTCTTCTTCAGCACCAGTCCAGTCGTTTGGATTACCATAGTTAATATAATCGTATGCTGTAGTCTTTTCAATGCCATATTTTTCAACATACTCTGGTAAATTCATTTCACTATTTTGTAATACCTGTGCATTCCAAACCATGATAGCACTATGCTGTCCTGCTTCTAATATTGTTGCTAATCCGTCTTTCCAACTCTCCAATGTTTCTTCTGGCATTGGTAATATAAGTTCAGTGTAACTCATTAAGTTACGTTTGTTTGCTTCTTTAATTAAAGTAAACAATTTGTTCATTGCCATGTTCTTTCTTTTAATTGCTTCTAATACAGACTCGTCCATGCTTTGTACTGCAAATGTTATACCTCTACTGTAAGGTCCTATTATCTCAGCAATGTCTAAACATACATCTGTATTATTTTTATTGTATTGTAAGTTCATTCCATCTATTAAACTACCAGGAGCATCAGCCCACTTACGAAGTATATGTGCAATTTCTATATCTCTTTGTTTAAATATACCAACGTTAGCATCTGCACAAAAGAGGTAAGTAACTTTGTTTTTAGCCATCCACTTCATGTTTGCTTCAACACGTTCTATTTCAAACTTTTTAACTTTGGCAAATGTTAAACTACCCCAATCACAAAACGTACAACTAAAAGGACAACCGCGATTGGTTTCAAATGTTCCTTGCCAAACATTGTCAGGATAGTTTTCAACTAACCAATCAAATTGGCCTGTTTCATAAGGATCTTTCAATACACTTAAATCATGTATACGTTCGCCTGTTAGGTATGCAGGTAGATCTTCTCCGTCTTTATGCTTTCTAAGTAAGTCTAGAAATGCATACTCTCCTTCATTTTTAAGTATAACATCTATATGGCTATTGCCTTCTTGTTCTATATACCCGTCCCATACATTAGGTCCCCCAAATACTATAACACATTCTGGGTATGCTTCTTTAATTACTCTGGACATAACCCTATTCCATTCTGTGTTCCAAACATAATTACTAAATCCAACTATAACAGGATTATCAATTCGCTTCATTACTTCTTGTGGGTCTTCTCGTTTGCAGAATAGCTCAGGCCCAAATGTATAATAATCATTTATGTCAGGCATGCTTTTGGCCGTGGCGGCCAAACAACCAGTACTATATGGAAGCCAGATACTATCTTTGCCTCCTATCGTTACTGTATAATTTACTTGGAATAGATATACATTGTTCATCTTACCGTCTTGTGGATCTTATTAATAATTGCCTGTAGCCCACGTTGTCTCTGGCCTGTTAAGAACCTAGATATTAATCCAAAGTCTGCAAATTTAATATCTAAACATTCTGAAGATGAACTTCCATTGAATGCTGTTGTAACCAGTTTGCCTAGGCCTTTAACAATAAAAGCATCACTGTCTATAGCAAAGTTCCAAACGTTACCTGTTTGTTCTGCTATTATCCATACTCTGCTTTGGCATCCTTGTATTTCGTTATGGTAAGTTTTAAAGTCTGCCGGCATTTCAGATACAGTACGGCCTTCATCGAGAAGATAATCGAATATGTATTCGTTTTCTAAGGTTGCTAGAGATTCTAGCTCTTGTGTTAGATTTGCCTTCATACCACTATTTATATAGTAGCACAAAAATATAAACTGTTTTTTGTCTACTCTTCTAGGGCGTTTAGTCTTTTGCTCCAGGCAAGATCAAACTCTGCACCAGTTGTTAGTTGTGCTATTGTAGATGGATCTGCTTCTGTGGCTTTGTAAACTTCTTTAGGATCTGTTGAGTCTTTCTCAAAGTATGTAACAAATTTCTTACCGTCGTTAATTCCGTCTGCTGGATCGTTAATCATATGTATAGGAGTATATCCTGCAAAGTCTTCAGGTGTCCCAACACCTCTAGGTGTCTCGGAGCCTATGTGTACACCCTCTATTAAGTCAGCCACTTCCATACTCTGTTGGCCAGCCATGAATTCTTTTGACTTATCTCTGTCATTAACACTAAATGTTTTCCCATCTGTTGCTGGGAAGTCTGCCCATGTTCGTAATGCCATTTGTCTGTTCTCCTAAATTTGTTCCTAAATATTTGTAGTTTGTATATGTATTTATCTTTTCTAAAGGAGAAAAGGAAGGGCAGTTACCTGCCCCTTCTTGATATGTTTATTTAAAAACTTATTATATAATAGGTTTCATTGCTACCCACATTGTATAAAATATTAACATGCTTAGGAAGAACATTGTTGTATCGTTATGATCTGCTCCTCTTATCGCTCTTACTATATCTCTTACTCCGTGTGCAAGTGTCCTAATCACTTGTGTACTCATTTGGTCACTCCTGAATTACTCATAATTAAATCCAGTTTCACAAGAGCTCTCCTCTTGCTCAGTCGTAAAAAGTTCCTTAACTTTTTTGAATACTTGTTGTACTGTTGCACTACAGCCTACAGCGGATACACACCGCGACGTTTACTCTCAATCCGTTCTGTTGGAAAAGTGGATGGTTCCTTTCCAACAGGTATTTATCGTGCCTATTAACAACTGACTTAATAATAGGCCTTTTTTGAATCGTTTGGTGATAAATAGTCGTATGAAGAATATATTCTTAACAGAATCTACTAACAGTCCGTATGATGCCTTAGCTCATGACTATGCCTTTCTTTACAATATTAAAACTAATAGAAATGGCTTTGAAGATGAATCTAATCATAAAAGTTTTGTAAGAAAACATGAAGGCTTAAAGGCTCAAGCATTGGCACAGTTCAAAGCAAACTATGAACAGATGTATAAAAAGTATATTGCATTAAAGAAGCAATACCCTGCAATGCTTAAACAAATGAATCAAGCAGAATCTATACAAGAGATGGCATATCAAAAACCAAACTTTGAAAACTTTTGGGACCGTGCAAGACAAAATACATTTATAAATAGTTTAGGATTAGAGAAGTGGGTTGAACTAGCACAAACAGGAAAAGCAAGTAAAATTTCCAAACCCAGTTTAGATAATATTTTAGACTATGATCCTTATGTTGAACCTAAACCTAATTTAAATTCAAGTCATGTTAATATGCCTATGATATTAAAAACACCTATGGGCGATTATCATTTAATAAGTGGCAATGCAGAACTTAAAGGCATAATGGATATGCATGGTAACGCAAAGGTCTGGTTTATAGATGGAAGCCAAGCGGAAGTATAATGAAAGTATTTGACTTTGAGTTCCAAAGACACGTTCGTGATCACTTTGTGGAAGATAAATTTAGCAGTATGGACGATCTAGAAATAAATGCTAACTTATTCTTAGAAGACATATCAGATGATTTCCCTAACAAACGACCAGAAGGGCCTTATAAGATAGGAGGCATGAGTGCATACTATCAAGATCAAAAACGTAAGGGCATGTTACCCTCACTCTCTACTGCTCAAGACGTTGTAAACAAACAGGTCAAGAAAGTTGGTAAGGGTTCTGTAACAGACATGTGGGGCAATCCTTGGGCTCCAAACGAAGATAAAGTTTTTATTAATATAAGAAACAATCAGATAAGTGGGGCTCGTGGTTATCTGACATTACAAAAACAAATCGGACATGACTTAATGATTAAACCACTGGAGCAGGGCGGTATCGGTGCAACTCAAACAACAAACACTTCTAATGCAACTTATTGGCTACCAGGCGAACTCTTTGACATCCACGTAAAAAATAAGAAAATCAAATAAATTATATATAAATAATCTGTATGGAGCCTACAGCAGATTTTATTCACACCAAAACAATATTAGATAAAACATTTTGTAATGATCTTATAGAATGGTTTGAGTCTATGCCTCATGTACATGAACACCAAGAAGGTAAAGACTTTAAAAGTTTAAGTGACTGTAGACAACATGAATTCTTTTTAGATAATTTTTATTCCAAGATACAAAAACAATTAAATTCATTTAGTGCAGAGTATCATGAGTGTTACTTAAACAATATGCCATGGGAAATTGTTGGCTGGAAGATGCAAAAAAGTTCTCCTAATCTTATAGGGTATACAGGATGGCATTGTGAAAGGTGGCCTGATAAATTAGGCGAAAAAGAAAATAATGCTGATGACATCCGTAAAATTAATAGGCGTCATGCTGTTTGGATGATTTATTTAAATGATGTAGAAGGTGGTTGCACTGATTTTAAATATCAAAATATCTCAATGCAACCTGAAGCAGGTAAGTTAGTTATATGGCCTGCATACTATACGCATGTTCACCGTGCCAATCCTGATATCAGAAGCGACAAGTATATAGTAACTGGCTGGATTAGTTCCTAGACACTTACGTCAATAAACTTACTTACATATTTGCCTTGTATGTTACCATACTCGTCAGCACCTATGTTCATAGTCTTCTTATCCGTTGCGAACTTCCCTACCATTTTCTCACCGTTAGGCTTTACTAATGTATATTCACATACTTCACCAGGTACACAATTACCAAAAGGATATCTGTGTTTAGTTTTATTACCTACTTCATACGAACTTAATTGTCTACTGGGTTTGCGAACTTCTTCACCAGTTAGGTCACTGGGTTTCATCGCCATTGGTCGCTGTTTGTTTATAACAGCAAAACTGTTTAGCATACCTGCTAAGTTTGTTAATTGATCTACATTAACTTCTGCTTGTATTGTTACCGTCTTCATATATTTGTCCTTAGTTTAATTTAATATATGCATACAGTATAACACAAAAGCACGACTTGTCAAGTGTTATCTATCAAAAACTTTCTTATAATGTGTTGCCCATGCTCGTTCATGCCAATAGTATAAGAACATTTTAGTTAAAACTTCTAGACTTGCTATACTGGCCGCGATAGCAACCGTACCTGTTAGTAACCAAGACAGGAGAAAGGTATCAGCACTTGCTAGAACTCTCCAAGTACATGTCTTAGCAAACGATAACCTGTGCGATTGTTTGGGCATTTTATTATTCATACAGTTATTTAACCCACTAAAGTTATAAAGTTAAACACATACTATTGATGAGACTTATAGTTGCGTACAAACGTACATACGATCACCAGTATTCGTACGCCTGTGTGTACGCAACCATAAATATATGTTTAATAATCATACACAAAGGAAATATATGAATATAATTAATCACATCACTACTAACTTGAAAACCGTATTAGTAGACAGATGGAAAGACTGGAGTGGAAGAAGTAATAGACCAGAGTACTGGTTCTTTAGTTTGTATGCATCAATTATAATGTTAGTGCTAATGGGCGTAGACAACTTAATTGGTTTTACATTCTTTAATTGGCTTGACCCATTTGGATCACCTAACACAGGTATCCTTGGAGCA
>Ga0181387_1000166_pt1 | contig 15005 bp, 15 predicted proteins | sample 10SPOviralmetaG_FD_130119 | JGI IMG/M metagenome (GOLD analysis project Ga0181387, IMG submission 130119) | Marine viral communities from the oligotrophic San Pedro Time Series (SPOT) site, San Pedro Channel, CA, USA - 10 SPOT_SRF_2010-04-27 | ecosystem: Environmental > Aquatic > Marine > Strait...
AATGCTGCTATTATGAATCAAGTTAATCAGTTTAATGCTCAATTAGATTTTAATAGAAATCAATGGAATGCTGCTAACGAACAAGCAGTTATCAATTCTAATGTTAATTGGAGAAGACAATCAAACATGGCAGATACTGCAGCACAGAATGCTGTTAATCAGCAAAACGCACAGAATGCTTTTGGTTTAACTTCATCAGCTCAGTCATTCTTATGGCAAGAGTTGAGAGACCAAGCAGATTATGATTTTAGAGCTGCAGATAATTCTGCAAATAGAAAACTACAAGCTATGATAGCTGCTGCTAGTGCAGAAGGTGAAGCTGCTAAAAACTGGTCTAAAAATTTTAGTGGAGCATCAGCGACAATAAACAGTATATTTGGAATAGATTAGGAGGAAATATAAATGGGATTACTTAGTAAACTTTGGAAAGGTATTAAAAAAGTAGGTAAAAAAATTGCTAAAGGCATAAAAAAAGTATTTAAAAAAGTAGGTAAAGCTATAGGTAAATTAGGAGTAGTTGGTCAAATAGGAATGATGTTTCTTATGCCATATGCTACGGGAGCATTGTCCAGTTTTTCCGGTTCGGCATTAGGGAAGGTAGGTAAATGGTCAGCTAGTTTATTAAGTAAATCTGGAATAGGTGCTAAAGCTTTAGGTCACACATTAAATGTAATACATAAAGCAGGTACTTTTGCTGGTAAAGTATATACTACAGTCACAGATACTATTGGTAATGCTTTAGACAGAACTACTAACTTTGCAAAAGGTAAAGGATTTACACTAAGCGAAGGAAGAACTTCTATATTTGCAAAAGGTAACGAAAGGTCTTTATTTTCTACTGAAGGATATCAACTTCCTGAAGCTGCAAATGTTGCAGGTAAAGGTGTTAATTTAACTGAAAGTGTTAGTAAAGATTTAACAAAACAAATAGATGATAAAATAACTGGAGATTTAACGTCTCAAGTAAATGCAAGAGTAGAAGCAGACTTACAAAACATTATAAATAAACCTTTAGTTGCTCCTGAAACAACATTACCAGAAAGTATTCTTAGTCCTAAAACTGTAGATTTAGCATACGACCCTTCTAAAATAGATATGTCTGAATTTACTTCTTCTATGAAAGAGTCATTATCTACTAACATTCCTAGTGTTTCTGAAATAGCAGAACCTTCTGTTAGTTTTATGGACAGTGTAAAAAGTATTCCCGGTGCTGTTGTTGATAAAGTTAAATCAGCTCCTAGTGATTTTGTAGAAGGTATAAAAAGTTATGACCCAAGTAAAGCAGCAACACAAACTGTAGATTCTATTATTTATAATAAAGGAATGGAAGCTGCTGGAGTAGATACAACTCCTGATTATGTTGATGAAAGTACACATGTTAATATTCCTGCAATGTATGATATGGCTTCTGTTAATCGTAGTGGTGTATTTAATCAAATAGATTTAACTTTAGCAAAGACAGGTAACTCATGGATGGGTAATAATTTTCAAAGTTCTACATACATGAATAATTTATTTGGTGATGGAAGTTCAGCTTATGATTCTTATATGAATCAATTTGCTATGAATCAGTACACGCCAATGCAAAGAGGAATTGCTCAATCTGCAGGATACAACATTTAGGAGATATAAATGATACAAGAAGAATATAATCAAGAAGCTGTAGATGCATTTGTAAATACCGGTAGACCTATACCCGGACAGTCTCTTACATCTAATCCAGATGAACCAAGACCATTTGAAGGTCCTCCAGAGTTTACAAACTTTAAAGAAGCTTTAGATTATACAGTAGTTGAATTATTAGAACCAGAAGCTTATCTTTCTCTTATGGGTGCTGTCGGAGATAATGTACCTATTTTAGATTTAGTAATGCAAATTACCTACGTAGGTTTTAGAGAAGGTAAGTGGAATCCTGATTTAATGTTAATGTTAATTGAACCGTTAATATTTGTTTTAATGAGTTTAGCAGAAAAAGCAGGAATAGAATATAGAATAGATAGTGAAGATGATGACGAAGATGATGATACACTGTTTGAAGAAAGAGCTAAAAACATTGCTGACGTTGCTAAAGAAAAATTACAAAATAGTAATAAAAGCCCTTCAGGTTTAATTAATCAAGAAATACTTCAAAAGATTGAAGAAGCAGAAGTTCCTGAAAGTTTATTAGCTAAAACTGAAGAACCTATAAGTGAAGAAGGGACTGAAGAAGAAGTTGAAGAAGAACAAAGTTTATTAAGTAGAGGATAAAAAATGTCAAGATATGATTTTGAAAGCGATATAACATTTGCTGAACAACAGTTTGATGAAGCTAGAGAACGTGGTAAAAAAACTGGTAAAGCTATATACAGAGAAAAACTTAAAAGAAAACTTGGTGAACAAGCTTTAGGAGCTATAGGTAAAAGTGTGATGACTGGTATTAACACTAGTATTAATAATGCAGCTATGAGATTACATGACCAACAAATTCCTCAAAAAGCACAATATAGTAATTGGAATAGTAGAGGAGAACAACTAAGAGGATACGAAGCACAAAGAATAGCTAATAAAATGACTGAAGAAGAATTTTTAAAACAGTTATACGCTGGTCAAATAAGAACACAGTTAGAAAGTAAGTATGGAAAAGATATTAATTATAATCTTTTAAATGGTTATATTGACTCACAAGCAGAGACATTAGCAGCTAGTGGGGTAGATGAATATAAAACAGCTTTAAAAGCAGCTTTAGAGTTACCAACTTTTAGTTCAGAAGTAGATGCTAATGGAGAAACAAGTTTTGATAAATTTTATAGAAGATATGGCTCTGCTCCAACAACTTTAACTGGAGTTATAACTAAACGTGTATCTAACATGTTTAAAAGAGAAACAGATGAAACAATAGAATTTAAAAATAAAAAAGCTAAAGATAATTTATATGGCACACAATTTTATTCTAAGTATGGAGATTTTGGAAGTGCTATTGAAGCTTATGATATAGCTACAGGTAGAGGCGGTGTATTACAAACTATTGTTGACCAAGCTAAAAAAGATGGTAAATGGAAAAATACTTTAGATTTAAAAAATGCTAAGATAGACAGAGACATAACTGTAAGAGATGGTAAACTTATAACTGAAGATTTTTTAATAGTACCTGAAGTAGACCCAGAAACTGGAAATTTACTTGTTAGACCTCAAAATAGAATAAATGTTTCTACTGAAACAATAACTGATAAAGATAGCATTGTTCCTATTGGAAATATTGAAAACTTAACAGAAGATTTAAGGGCTAGTTTTAGAAACTCTAACGGTGAACTAATTAATCCTCAAGTAGAAATTAGTAAAATATTATTTAAAGATGGAAATGTTCCTACAAGAGCAAACTATGCAGAAGCTTTTAAATTAATAGCAGAAAATCCTTTATGGACTAAACCTGATTTTCAAGATGCTAAAAATAAAGAAGAAGCTTTTGAAAGATATAGAAACAGAAGAATACAGTTTGCTGAAGATGAAAATGGTGTTCCTTTATCAGTAGAAAGTCCTCCTAGAAGCGGTAATTATCTTATAAAACCGGGTAGGTTTCAAGATGTTGCAAAAGAACAAGGATTAGATAACAAAAGTTTAATGAAAGATTTTGAGCTGTACGGAAACGAAGTAAATGCAGCTTATGGTGATAATACTAATACATTTATGTTAAATGATTTAAAACAACAACCTATAAATGATTTTGTAAAAGATAAAAGTAAAAGAGATTATATTAATAATATATTATCTCCTGATACTTTATTAGGGGAACACGTTTCAAAAGTAATAGAAGATTCTATAGCTGCAGACCCTAGTAAAACAAGAATTAATTTAGGTTTAATCAACTTTAATGATTTTGATGAGACTAATTCTAGTCCTTTTGATATTGATGTACAATTATATTATGATATAAATACTAAAAAATATTATACTAATAAATCATAGGAAATAAATATGTCAACAGTTTTTGGATTTACACCTAAAGAAGCTCCTAGTCCTATGGATTTAGAAGCTACTGCTGAATATAATAGACAACAAGAAGAAGAAAAAGAAAGATTAGAAAAATTAAAAAAGTTAAGAGAAAAATATAATAATCCAACATTAGGAATGGACCAGAAAGAAGCAATGGAATATGTTACTGCTATGGGTTCTACTGATTCTATAAGAGGATTAGGTCAAATATTTGCAAAAGCTACAGGTTGGGATAGTCTTGATAAAAATTTAAAAGAGAAAGATAAAAAGTTACATGCTATATTCCAAAATGAAGAATATGGTGGAAAAGCTTTTGCTGCTTTTTTAGGTAGTGCTATTGCTTTAGACCCAGCTAGTTATGTTCCTGTTGCAGGGTGGGCAAAAAAAGCTAAAGATATTAAAACACTTGGAGAGTTTACAAAGTATGGTGCTAAAAGTAGTGCTATTTTAGGAGGCATATCTTATACTTCAGAAGATATACCCGGATTAATAACTGAAGCCGATGATGGTTTTTTAAAAAAGAAAGCAGAGCAAGTAGGTCTTAGTACTGTTGCTGGTGGTGCTTTAACTGGTACATTAGGGACAGCCTCTAATATTTTTGCTAAAGTTGTAGGTAATGAAGTACCTTTTCCAGTAAGTTCTTTCTGGTCAAAAGAAACAGGTGCTAAAACAACTTCAGGTCAAAAAATTAAAAACAACTTTGAAAACCCTGAAAAAAGAACTCCAAAAATTTTACAAGATTTAAACACTAACTATCAAAAATATGTAGGAGAACCTGCTTGGAAAGCTATTCAAGCAAATCCTGCAGAGTTTTTAGGTGGTTCTACAGGTGCTATTATAGGATACGGTACTTCAGGCTCTGTTATAGATGAAGAGACAAGAACTGTAGATTTAGAAGCTACACAAAAACAAAAACTTACTAGAACAGCTTTGTTTGCAGCTTTAGGTGCTGGTGTACCTTATGCTTTAAAACAAAACGATGCTATAAGAGAAACAGTAGGTAGATTGGTAATTAATGATTATGGGTTAAGTGCTGAAAGAATTGCAGCAAGACAAAATTTTACAATAACTAAAAATTCAATAGCTGATGAGTTTGGAGACTTAACAAGTAGAGTGGCTAATGATTTAGATGTAGAGCAAAGAAAATTATTATATGGTTTAATGACAGGAGAAATAAAAACTTTAGATAAAAGTCTTGACCTTCCTGTTAAAAAACAAATAGAATCTTTTAATAAAGAAGGTAGAGCTTTGATTAATAAGTACGCTGAAGAGTTTAGAGATGCAGGAATGTTAGACCCAGAAGTATTTAAAAAAAATATTAATACTTATTTAAGAAGGTCTTATTTAAAACAAAGTAAACTTAAAGATACTGATACTAGAATTTATGAAATTAATAAAGATATACGTGTTATAGGAGATGAGTTTAAACCTCGTGGAATTTTTGATGAAGTAAGTCCTAAAGACTTTAATAAAAAAAATGGAGTCTGGCAACAAGAAGGATGGGAAAAAGTTGATACATTATCAAATGGTAAATTTAAAGTACGTAGAGATTTAACAAAAGAAGAACGAATAGACCTTGAAGAGATTGAGGATGCTGCTTATGCAATAGCAGAAACAGGTAGATTGTTTGCTAACGATATAGCCACTATGAGATTTTTTGATGATTTGTCAAAAGACAGTAGGTATGTATTATCTTCTGAAGATTATTCAAAACTTTCAAACAAAGAAAAAAATAAATTTACAATAGTTTCAAAAGATACTATAAAAGATACTGATGTTCAAAAGTTTGGTAAAATATCTGGTAAATATGTAGATAAAAGTGTTTTTAAAGATGTAGAACATATTTTTAAAATAGGAACTCAAGAAGATTTTTATAGACAACAAGGTATAAAACAAGCTATACAATTACAACAACTTTGGAAGAAGATGAAAACTTCTTACAATCCCGGTACTCACGTAGCTAATACAATGTCTAACATAATGTTATTAGATGTTGCAGCAGGTACAGATTTTAAATACGTTATAAAAGCCATAAAAGAAATGAGGAAAGGTAACGATTCTAAAATTTATAGACAGGCTAAAGTTGATGGTTTTATGGATAGTAATTTAGTATCTAAAGAATTGAACGAATATGGTTCTCAAATTGAAAGAAACTTAGTAGAGCTTCAAGGAAATTTAGGACATGTAGAATCTGGAATATGGGGTTATACTAAGAACGCCCTTAAATATGTTAAAAAACAAACTGCAGAAAGGGCAGAAAAACTTTATAGTCTTGAAGATTCGGTATTTAGAATGGCTGTTTATATGGACAGACTTGATAAAGGAGCTTCAAGAGTAGATGCTACATTAGACGCTAGGAAATTATTTGTTGATTATGATATAAATGCTCCATTAATTAAAGGTTTAAAAAATACAGCAGTTCCGTTTATTAGTTATACGTATAGAATAGTTCCTATATTAGCAGAGGCTGCTGTAAAAAATCCTATTAAATATGCTAAGTGGGCTGGTATAGCTTGGGCTGCAGATGAGATAGGTAAAGAAGCAACAGATGATACTGGTGAAGTTAATAAATTAACTATGCAAAAATATAATAACCAGAAAATGTTTGGCTTACCTTTCATGCCAAGTACAAATATAAGATTACCTTTTAACGATGAAAGAGGTCAAGCTATGTATATTAATATGGCAAGATGGGTTCCGGGAGGAGATATTTTTGAGCAAAAAAGTGGAGAAGGTTCTCAATTACCTTTTCTTCCTCAACCCTTACAGCCCGGTGGTCTCTATGTAGATGCTTGGACAAACTTTTATAATAAGATAGACCCTTTTACTGGTAAAAAAATTGAAGGAAATACATTAACTCATTTTTTAAAAAGACAACCGCCTAATATTCCTTTCTTATCTATTCCTTATGTAGGAGATACTTTTGCTACTGAAAAAATAAAAAAAGCTTCTAGAGCAGACACTACATCTTTAACTAATAAATTAGTATATCAGTATGGTGAACAGTTTGGTACTGCACCATCTCCATACTCTCCACAAATGTCTCCTTGGGTAGCTATTGCTCAAGGTTTAGGTATTAAATTAAATCCTCAAGATAAAGAAATTAATAAAGCTGCAAAAGCAAATGAGTTTAACAGACAGTATAATCAATTAAACAGTGAAATAAATAAAGCTTATATAGATTGGACAAGTCAAAAAATATCTTTTGAAGAGTATGAAAAAATAGAAAAAAATAATACGGAAGAAATAATAAAAATAAGTGCAGAGTATGATTTATTAACAGAAAAAATTAGTGTTGCTGAATCTAAAGAAACTCAAACTGATTATATTAAAAAATATTATCCTTTTTATGGAAGACTTGATAAGTTTAAAGGTGGTGAAGTAGACGTACCTTATACAAAGGATAAACCTGAAAATAGAGTTGACCCTTTTACAGGACAACCTTACTCAGCACAGATGGAGGAGTTAGGATTAGATGTTTTTCAAGAAAGATAATAAAATGGATATAGAACTTTGCAAAGCTGAAATAAAGCGACACGAAGGCGAAGTGTTAGAAATTTATATGGATAGTTTAGGTTATAAAACTCTAGGAGTTGGACACCTTTGCCAACCTAACGACCCTGAATATGATTGGGAAGTTGGAACTAAAGTATCACAAGAAGTTGTAGATATGTATTACGAGGATGACTTTGAAAAGCACTACAAGGAAGCTATACATGTCTTTGGTAGCGAGAAAGACTTTGAAAAGTTACCAGAAGTTATACAAAGAGTGTTAGTAAACATGTGTTTTAACCTAGGAGGCTCAAGACTTTCAAAGTTTCGTAACATGTTAAAAGCTTGTAGAGAACATGATTGGGCAAAGATGGCTGTTGAAATGGAAGATAGTCGTTGGTTTAAACAGGTAGGTAGAAGAAGTATTGAATTACAAAAAATGGTATTAGGAGCCTGAAATGAAGAACATATTAAAAAACATAGTTGGAGCTGTAGCACCTACATTAGGAACTGCTTTGGGTGGACCAATGGGAGGAATGGCAGCAAACATGATAGCTGATGTCTTAGGAGTACCAAACAATCCTAAGTCAATAGAAAAAGCTATAGCTGAAGCTACACCTGAACAAATGCTAGAACTTAAAAAAGCTGAACAAGCTTTTGAAGTTCAGATGAAAGAGTTAGATGTAGATATATTTAAATTAGAAACACAAGATACTCAAGATGCTAGAAAGAACTTTAGTAAAGATTGGACTGCACGTATCATGGGTATAGCTACAGTAGGTGGATTCTTAGGATATATATTCCTAGTTACTTTACAACCACCAGAGCAAAACTCTGAAGCTCTTATAAACTTAGTACTAGGTTATCTTGGTGGTTTGGCAAGTGCTGTTATATCTTTTTACTTTGGAGCTTCTAACTCACAGAAAGACTAATGGAACAAGTAGTAGTCTTTATTCAAGAGGTTGGGTTTCCTATAGCAGCAGCAGTAGGTCTTGGTTGGTTTATTTATAAGTTAGTCATACGTATTGTTGATGGTATGGAAGCAAAGCTAGATGCTGTTGATGAGAAAGTAGAAACACAGATAGCAGCTATAGAAGAGAGACTAGGTGTAAAGTTAGATACACAACATGGCATCTTAGTTGCATTGATAGACAGAGTAAGAAGTCTTGATAATGAAATAATAAGACAAGATACTATGATTAAAACTATACTAGGAGTGCCACAACTAATTGATACTGCTAAGATTTCAAAAGCTAAAAGAGATGATAAAAGAAAAGATTAAATTAGAAATACCTGTAATAACTATATTTATATTTTTATTTATAGTCAGTGTATTAGAACAACTACAATGAAACTAGATGACCTAGAACATGTACATCCTATGAAGCAGATTACAGTTGCTTCTATAGTACAAGTATTAGTATTTGGATTTATGTTATTGATGTTTTGGATAAACGATAAAATATTATGAAATTAGTACCTACATTTAAAAGTAATAAAGCCTCAAGGAACTGCAAGTTTTGTATGTTCTTTTGGTCTATGTTAATAATATTCTGGTCTGTTGGAAGTATTGCAGATGAGATAGTATTTAAATTTAAGAGTCCTAGCTTTAGTGGTATTGGTGCATCATCACATTATTTGACAATACAAAACCAAGAGTTTAATCGTAAAGAAGCATTGAAGGCAGAGATTAAAGCACTTCAAGACCAGATAGAAAGAGATAAAGAGAATACAACACTTGCAAGATTTATAAGAAATTTAGAGTCTAGAATATATGCACAATTATCTAGACAGTTAGTAGAAAATTTATTTGGTGAGACTCCAAGCGATAGCGGTGTACTAGAATTAGAGGGCAACAGAATAGAATATAGTGTTGTCGATGGAATAATAACTTTAAATATAACGGACAGTGATGGTAATACAACGACTATATCTTTGCCTGTTGGTGATTTTTATTTCTAGTTGTGCAGTATTAAATAAGAATCAAGATTTAGTATTAACACAAGATATTAAAGCTAGTTCAACATTAGACTTACAATCAGAAGAATTAAAAAACTTACCAAGTGCAAAAGCAAGACCAACTATAGCTATATACCCTAATAGCTTTAGAGACTTAACAGGTCAACGTAGAAGTAATAGTTCGTTTGCTTTGTTTAGTACAGCTATTACACAAGCTCCTGAAGCATTTTTAATTAGAGCTTTTAAACATGCAGCAGGTGGTGAATTTTTTAGAGTAGTAGAACGTGTAGGTTTAGATGACCTAACAAAAGAAAGACAGTTAATTAGAAGTACTCGTAAAGAATTTAAAGAAGATAACAAAATGAAACCTTTGCTATTTGCAGGGTTATTGGTTCAGGGAGGAGTTGTTAGTTATGAGGCTAACCTCAAATCTGGAGGTGCTGGTGCTAGATATCTAGGTATAGGTAATAGTAAACAGTATAGAGAAGATACAGTTACTATATCATTGCGATTAGTTTCTGTATCAACTGGAGAGGTGTTAATGGAAACTTTAGTTTCTAAAAGCATTATATCCACAAGTGTTTCTCAGGATGTGTTTCGTTTTATAGAAGCTGGTACAGAGCTAGTGGAAATAGAAGGAGGAGTTGCTGAGAACGAGAGTGTTTCTATAGCTTTGCAAAAAGCAATAGAGACTGGAGTATTAAATATAATATATACAGGAATAGAGAGAGGCTATTGGGAATATGAAAACATTAAAATTAATGAGCCTAGTTGTGATGACGAGTGCATCGCTACTATACGGGGCTGATAACGAAATATATGTTGACCAATCAGGTGCTACAGCTAATATAGATTTAGAGCAGTTAGGTTCAGGCAATATAATAGGTGGATTACAATCTGCTGCAGGAAGCATGACTCCACTAGATTTAGATGGTCTTAATCTGACTTTAGATATAAATCAAATAGGAAACACTAATAAATTTTTAGGCGATATTTATGGTGATTCTGTAACAGGATTTTTTGAGTTTGATGGTGATAGTAATACATTTACTATACAAGCAGACCCAACAAATACTTTTGGTATTGATAACTCTAATTATAATGTTGATGTTACTGGAGGTTCTAATACATTTACCTTAGACCATGGTACAACTGCATTAGCTGCAACATTAGATTTAGATTGGATTGTTAATGGTGACAGTAATACATTTGATTTTGATATAAACTATGATGGTGCTACTAACTATGTTGATGTAGATGGAGACGATAACACTGTAAACTTTACAGGTTCAGGATATGCAGGTGGATATTTTTATCTTGACCAAACAGGTGATAACAGAACTTTTAACATTCAACAACTGAGTACACAAGACAATGACTGGCTTAAAATTTTATCTAACGGTAATAATGGTACTGTTTGTGTCATTCAAAATGACCAAGGTACAAGCACAAGCTGCTAATATTGGAAACATAACAGAACTTAATGGAGCTGGTAGAGTTGTCAGAGATTCTACATATAAAGCTTTATTAGATTTTAACATAGAAAGTTACGATAATGTCCAAACTTCTAATGGGAGATTGGGTATTACTTTTTTAGATGATAGTCAAGTTAGACTTACTGAACATTCTGAATTAATAATAGATGAGTTTATATATGACCCTGACCCATCTAAATCTAAAATGGCTTTACAATTTGCCAGTGGTACTGCAAGATTTATCACTGGTAAGTTAGCTACAATAGATAAAGAAAATATAATTATAAACACGCCTAGTGCTACGATAGGTATTCGTGGTACAGACTTTACTGTAACTGTAGACGAACTAGGTAGAAGTTTAGTTATATTATTACCAGACGATGACGGTCTCCCAAGTGGAGAGATAGTTGTCGCAACAGCTATGGGACAGGTAATACTTAACAAGCCTTACCAAGCTACAACAGTTTCAATGTACGAAACTGAACCAACCAAACCCGTTATTCTTGACTTGACTCTTGAGTTAATTGATAACATGTTAATAGTAAATGCACCAAAGGAAGTACAAGAGAATGAACAAAGAGAAGATGGAGGGAGTAGCACTAGTATTCTTGATGTTGATTTCCTTGAGTTTGATGATTTAGAAGTAGACTATCTTGCAGAAGATGAATTAGAGTTTACAGAACTAGATATCAATTATCTTGATGTAAACTTTCTTGAAGACTTGCTAGATATCATAGAAGATGTAAATGAGTTAGACCAGACTGAAACACTTTTAAAAACTGATATAGATTTAAAAGGAACACAAGTTGGATATGATGCTAACACTCAGATAAATACTTTTATGACTGATAACATTATTACATTCTATAAAACTTTAGAAGATACCATACGTTTAGATTTAGACAAACAAAATGCTTATACTGTTATTTTAATTCAAGGCGGTAAAAGTACACAGATAATAGTTAATGGTGGAGGAGACTCTACTATAAAAATTACACAGGATAATTAATATGAAGTGGTCATCATTACTATTAGCTTTACTAACCCTACCATTACTATTCAATAGTGTCCCACTAGAAGTACTAAGACTCAAAACCTTTGATGCTCTTGTACCTCAACAAAATCCTACCGGACACTTTACAATCCTTAACATTACTGAACAAGACCTAGACGATATGGGAGGGTATCCTTTACCTCGTCAAAACTTAGCAAAGATTCACAACGATATAATAAATGCAGGTGCGTATGGCGTAGGTTGGGTTATGTTATTTCCACACAAAGATAGAATGGGTGGAGATGATGAGTTTGCTAAAGCCTTACAAAGTTCTGCAAGTGTTATCGCTATGCCAGAAGTAAACAATAATAGTTATCCTGCTACACACGGTACAGTTATCAAAGGACCAATAGTATCCTTACCAAAAGCTCAAGGATTTTTAGAGAACATAGATGTTTTAAAACAGTCAGCTAGTCAAGGTGCTATCTCTGCACCAGTAGATGTAGATAATTTAGTAAGGCGTATACCTTTACTACAACAAACAGATAATGGGTGGGTTGCTTCTTTTGGAACGGAAGTTTTAAAAATACTAGGAGGTGGTCGTACTTATCAGATTGTAACAAATCTGAATGGAATAGAACAGGTTAGAGTAAGAGGTATTCCACCCGTTTCTACAGATAGTCTTGGACGTAAATGGATTAGTTGGGTAGACACACCACAGATAACATTAGATGAACTTGATAAAGCTGAATCTACTTTTGTATTTGTAGGATTCACAGCTAAAGGAATATCACCACAAGTTGCAACACCAGTTGGATTATTAGAACCACATAAAATACAAGCAGCTCTATCAGAAAGTATGTTGATGGACACACCTTACATACCTGATTATAGGTTAGTAGTAGAACTATTATTATTATTAGTCTGTGGCTTCCTCACAGCTCTTCTGATAGCACGATTAGGTATCACATGGGGTATTGTATCAGTTGGTTCTTTGATGGCAGGAACAGGGTACTTTGGATATAGTGTCATACAAAGTAACATACTCATAGATGTGACTTGGACTTTAATAAGTATGACACTTATTGCTACGTTACAATTTTATTTAAACTTTAGAACTCAATACAAACTTAGACAACAAATCAAGAAACAATTTGAACATTACCTTGACCCAAGACAAGTAAAACAATTACAAGATAATCCAGAGCTTCTGAAGTTAGGCGGAGAACGAAGACGTTGTACGTTTTTATTTACAGACGTTAGAGGCTTTACAAGTTTGTCAGAACAATTAGAACCTGAAGAAGTTACAGAGATTATGAATAAAGCATTAACTATACAAGCTAATGCAGTTAAAAAATATGACGGTATGGTAGATAAATATATTGGTGATGCAATGATGGCTATCTTTAATGCACCAATAGATGTTCCTGAACACGAGACCAAAGCCATCCAAGCAGCATTACAGATACACCGAGATATGGAAGAAGCACAATTAGGAATCGAAATAGGAATAGGTATAAATACAGGAGAAGCAGTAGTAGGGAATATGGGAAGTGATACACGATTTGATTACTCTGCAATAGGTGATGCTGTAAATCTAGCTGCAAGACTAGAGAGTTCTACTAAAGAAGTTGGAGAAGATATAGTGATTGGGTATACCACAGCTATGAACTCTGATATACCCACTCGTTATTTAGACCCTATAAAAGTAAAGGGTAAAAAAGATGAGATAATTATTTACACTATTCAAGAGCATTAAGTTCTCTTTGAAAGTAATCGTGTAAGTTTTCTAATTTAGCTTTACCGTTTCTAATAATAGTTCTCATAAGAGGTCTATCATCAGGAGGAAATACTTCATCAACCATATCCTCTGGTAACATACTAAACTCTGTCATTATTTTATTATCTCTTGTTAAGACAATCTTGAAACTAACTAGGTTAGCTTCTTGTTTATTAATCATGGGACTCCTCTAAATTTGTAAATTTAATATTGTCCTGTCTACCTCTTAGCCCTGCCTTCATATAGGTAGTAGCCCTACCTTCAAAAAAGTTCTGGTGTTCTACTCCGGTAACTTCATCAATCCAACCAAGAGGATTTTCTCTTTGGTCATAGTTAGTCTTAAGACCTAGTTGAAGTAACCTTCTATCAGCTATGTATCTATTGTAAGCATACATATCTTTTTTAGTTAGTCCTTGAATATCTCCCATATCAAAAACTAAATCTAAAAACTTATCTTCAAGTTCTACCATATGTCTACATATCTCATATAGTTCTTTCTTAAAATCATCTGTCCATATTTCTATGTTCTCTTTTATAAATTCTCTGAATAACTTTGTCATTGCTTCAACGTGCATAGATTCATCACGTATAGAATAGGTAACTATCTGTCCCATACCTTTCATCTTACCGAATCTTGGAAAGTTTAATAAGATTGCAAAGCTACTGAACAACTGTAGTCCTTCTGTAAAAGCTGAATAAACTGCTAAAGTTTTTGCAATACTTTCTTTCTTAGCTTTAGTAGGTTTAAAGTTACCAACATAATCATGCTTGTCTGACATCTCTTCATACTCTGCAAAAGCTTTGTACTCTATCTCAGGCATTCCAACGGTATCAAGTAACAAGCTATAAGCATGTTGATGTATTGATTCCATATTTGCAAACGAACCCATCATCATTCTTGCTTCAGGCTTTTTAAAGATAGGCATATACTTATCTATATATCCTGCACCTACATCTACATCAGACTGAGTAAACAATCTAAATATTTGTGTAAGTAAATTCTTTTCTATATCTGAAAGTTCCTGCCAATCTTTGACATCTGTATGTAATGGTACAGATTCAGGCATCCAATGCATTTGATTTTGTAATACATAGTAGTCAAACATCCATGGATATTCAAATGGTTTGTAGTAATCTCTCGTATTTAATAAGCTCATAATTATCCCTCACATGCGATACATTCTGTATCTTCTAAATTTATTCTTGGTACTTTAACATTTACATTCTCTACTGTACGAGCAGCATTAGAACGGAAATAGTAAAGCGATTTAAGTTTGTTCATACCATACCAGTGAACATCATTTACGTACTGCATGTATTCATCATGTACTTCTTG
>Ga0181387_1000167_pt1 | contig 14931 bp, 19 predicted proteins | sample 10SPOviralmetaG_FD_130119 | JGI IMG/M metagenome (GOLD analysis project Ga0181387, IMG submission 130119) | Marine viral communities from the oligotrophic San Pedro Time Series (SPOT) site, San Pedro Channel, CA, USA - 10 SPOT_SRF_2010-04-27 | ecosystem: Environmental > Aquatic > Marine > Strait...
ATAATATTTTATTTTTAGGAATAAAAAGAAAAATAAATATTAAATTTAATCACTTGTAGAAATTCCTCATTGTAATTCTTGTTGTCGTGATCTAGTAGGTGCAGATATAGATGTTAACTCTAAAGACATATTATCAATATCATTTTCTTTTTTTAATTGATTATCATAAGATTCTTGTTTAGCGTGTTCTTCCTTCGCTTTTTTAGCTCCATGAACAGCACTATATATTAAACCTCCAATCATACCAATATCAGCAACTACATCTAAACCTGGGAGTAATTGAGCTAATCCAAAACCTACTCCTTCTTCTACTCCTTCTGATACTGCTGTTGTAGCTGCAGTTTTTGCTACTTGTTCCCCTACATCTTTTTCAACTGATTCTCCTGCTAATTCAGTTAATTGTGTTGGTTCTTTTATATCTGCTTCTGTTGTTTCTTTTCCTACATCTTCTCCTACTACATCAGACATTTCTGTTTCAGTTGGTTGTGGTGTATCTGTTTCAGTAGGTTCATCTGTTTTAACATCTTCATTTGTATTTTGTGATTCATTAACATTCTCTTTAACATCTGCTTTATTTGTTTTTGTTTCACTATATTTATTATAAACTTTTCTTAATGTATTTAAAGATCCAAATGTACCTTTAGCACCCATAATTCCCATATTCACCATTCCCATAGTATTATCAAATCCAGTTTCAGATTTTATTGCTTTGTTTAAGGCATCAGTTGCTAAATTAACTTTATCGTCTGCTAATGTTTTTAAATATTGTTTTGTATCACCTGTGTATTGTTCAGATAGTGCTTGAAGTTGTGAATTTAAATCAGCCATATATTTATTTAAAATATTTTATTTTAATAATTATATTATTATGAATGATTTATATAAACCTTTTAAAAGTAAAGCAAAAAATAAAAAATATTCTGTTTATGTTATGAGAGATGGTAAGAAAAAATTAATTCATTTTGGTGATACTAGATATCAACATTTTAAAGATAAATTAGGACAATATAAAAAATTAGATCATAATGATAAAGAAAGAAGAAAGAATTATTTATCAAGAGCAAAAGGTATTAAAAATAAAAAAGGAGAACTGACATGGAAAAATAAAAATTATAGTAATTATTATGCTGTAAAATATCTTTGGTAATATATATGGCTACTAAATATAAAAGAAAATATGTTCCTAAAACATTATCTCCTGAAGATAAAAAGAAACAAGAAAAATCTTTAAAAGAAAAAACTATAAGACCTAAATTAAAATCATTTCAATCTAAACCATCTAAATATACAGAAGCATTTAATAAAAAATATGGTGATAAATTATCTAAAATGAAAGGTGGTAAAAGTAAAAGAAATATAGCAAAAGTTACAGGAATACCTTTTAAAGCTTTAGATGAAGTATATAAAAAAGGTACTGGCGCATATTTTTCAGGAGGTTCAAGACCAAACCAAACCCCAGCATCTTGGGCACGTGCTAGAATGTATTCTTATATTATGGGAGGTAAAACAAGACAAGTAGATAAAGCAATAACTAAAAAATATAATGTTAAGTTTTCATAATAATATATTCTATTATATATATATGTCTAAAAAAGATACAATAGATTTTGATAAGTTAAAAAAAGGAGCACTATCTAAAATGTTAAAAATCCCTGAAGATAAAAAGATACCATTTTATTTATTAAATTCAATAGTTAAATCTAATAAAGGAGATATAGTAAAATATAAAGATAGAGAAATTAAAGTAACTGATTTAATGAAAAAAAGAGCAAATCTTGCTATTAGTTTAAAAAGAATGAATAAAAAGAAATAATTGTTATATATATATATATTTGTCACCCATTTGACATTAAAATATAGTATTAGAACTTAAAAATGTCAATTGGGTGACAAAATAAGAATATTCTTAAATTATATCAAACTTTTTATAAACCATATAAAGATAAATTAATATTTATATATATGACTTTAACAAAGGAAGAAATAAAAATAAAAAGACAACAATATTATCAAGATAATAAAGAAAGATTAAAAGAAAAACAGAGAAAATATAGAATAGATAATTTACAACAAGAAAATGAAAGAAGTAAAAAATGGAGAGATGAAAACAAAGATAGAATAAAAGAATATTATAACAAATATAAAGATTTGGAAAAATATAAAGAAAAAAAAATTGAAACTTCAAAACAATATTACATAAAAAATAAAGAAGATATAAATAATAAAAAAAAGATTTATAGAGATAAGATAAGAGAATCTAGAATAGAATTAGAAAATGTAAGAAAAAAAATAACCCAAAATTTACAAAAACAAAATTATTATAAAAATCATCAATATTATTTACAACAACATCAAAATTGGAGAAATAATAATAAAGATAATATAAAACAAAAAAGAATTAATGATAATTTTATTCCTAAAAAAATAGAAACTAAAAAAAAACATTCTTGGGTTCATTCTCAAAAACTTAAAGAAAATGATGAAAGATTACAATATATTTATAATAGATATTTATTAACTGATAAATGTGATTTATGTCATAAAGAATTTAAAAATAATACTGATAAATGTATGGAACACGACCATTTATCAGGACATTTTAGAATGTTCTGTTGTAAAAAATGTAATTTATATATGAAAAAAATTGATAATAACAGATTATTAATAAGTGCAGAATTAAATAGATATTTTAAATTATTAGATTAAATTAATAATTTTTCATCTTCATATAATAACTCCTGGAAACATTTATATACTTTCATGTCATCAAGATTGAGATATAAGAAATTATATTTATCTTCTACACCATTAAAGGTATAATTATACATAGATCTAAAATTTTTTTCACCACCGAAAAGATCAGAGAATTGTTCTTCAAATTTAGTCATCTCTTTTTTATTTCTTAATCTTTTTAATATTATTTGTCTAGCATTAGCTCTTATTAATGAACTAAAACCTTGATTAATAGATTGTGCTGATAAAACAATATTTAAATTTAAATGTCTAAATCTTGTACAGAGTTGAGATATTTTACTATTATTACTTCCACAACCTTTCGGATCAACACAATCATCTAATAATAATAAACTAAATGGTTGATGTTGTATAGCATCCATATCATCTTCATTAATTTTTTGATTATCTATTATAGCATCTATAACATCATCAGAATAAGTATCAATTAAAACTGCTTTATCATCAGATCTAAAAGCGAAAGCTGATCTATCATTATAAATACTAGGACTTAAAATATACTTCATAGAAAAGCAATCATTATAATATTCATCACCATATAATAAATTAGTTAATAATGTAGTTTTTCCTGTTGCAACGCCACCTAATATTAATATTAATTGATTTTTAAAAATATCAGGAAGAATAGGATTTAATTCTTTTGTTCTTTCAGTTTTTAAATCTTCTCTTTCTTTTAATTTTCTTATTTTTAATGGTTTAAAATGATTATTACAATCTTTCATTATTATTAAATAAGATTTTAATATGAAAATATATATAAATATAAATATATATATATATATAATGGATAATGTTAAAAAAGATTTTATAAATGTTATCAACTATATTAATGATAATAAAATAGTAATAAAAGATAATAATATAAAAGATAATTTAAAAATATTAATAGAAAAATGGAGAAATTATAAAAATAAAGATATGGATTATTTTTATAATATGAAAGAAAATCATCACTATATCAACGGACAATTTAAAGGAGAGTTAGATAAATTATGGATGACATATATAAGAAATGGAATGGATCAACGTTTAAATATGTTAGATAATTCTTATAACGAACAAGATATACTTAACATAATAAATAATTATCGTAGATTATAAAAAAATCTATTTCTTATTTGATCTCTATTTTTATTATTTATTTCTTTTGTTTTATCAATCATCTTTTTATGATATTCCTTTGCATAATAATCAAGGTCTTCCATATTAAATCTGTTATCTGTTGTTATATCTTTTTTTATTTTTACTTTTTGAGTTTTCATATTTTTAATTTCATTTATTTGATTTTTTAATTCTTGAATTTCATTTTGTTATTTAGTTGTTTTTTGTTGTTCTTCTTCTTCTTCTTCTTCTTCACTTTCATAATCATTATTATTTAATTCAATTAATTGTTTAACTTGTTCTTTTAGATTATCTATTTCATTTATATATTTTTCATTAGTTAAATCTTTTTCTTCTTTTTTCTTTTTTCTTTCTTCTGCTTGTTTTCTTCTATTAACATTAGACTTTAATCGTGCTTTATCTAATTGTGCTTTTGCTTTTGGTGTCATGGTTCTTTTTCTTTTTGGTTTTTCATCTAAAGATTCAACTTCTTTATTTTCATCTTCTTTGAATTCAACTTTATTTTCAACATTAGTTTCTTCAAAAATGTCTTCTGTTTTTTGTTCTATGACTGGTTCAGTTTCATTTATTTCTTCTTCTTCTTTTTTAATTGTATTCATCATTCGTCCCATTATATATTACATAATATTTTATTTTGTGTAAATCTCCGATTAAGAAAATCTATGATTTTTGTAAATATACCTATTTAGAATTTAAGAAAGCATATTGATATTATCAGTTATAGTTATTGTAACTGAAACAATATCAATAAATTCAGGAGCAATAATAGCATTAGTTCTATCTCGTAATTGAATATCTAAAGCGTTAATTGAAAATTCTTCATTATTCAATGGAATTTTTGGCATAGATGTTGAAAAACTTATTCTATCATCTGCAGTAGTACCTTCTCCAGGGAAATTATTAATACATCCTAATAATCCTGATTTAGCGTTATAATCTTGATTAAGCCAATAAGATTCACCGATTAATTGTGGACAACAAATATAAACTCCTCCTGATTCAGCACTACTTAAAGGTTTTTCTACGTAAGCACTTTGAAGTTGAACATAACTATTTTTTTTTATTGTTATTGAATTAGGAAGAATACATTTAAAATCAGTATCATTTCCTATATCTATTCTATTTGTTAAAGTTATTACAGATGTCATTATACTAATAGTAATATTTTTTTTTATAATGATTTTTATATTTTAATCTTCTATATGAATTTCCATTTATAGATAAATATCTTTGTAAATCTTTTGTTATGTTTTTATGAGGATTAATATTATTTTTTACCAACCATAAACAATATTCTGGTTCATTTCTAGATAAAAATCCAAATGTTTTATGTTTATGTTTTCCAAATGTTATTTTTAAATTATCTAAATAATCATAATTATTTGCTCTTTTTTCATTATTATTTAATTCATTTATAATATTATCAATAATATTTTCTGGAAGAATAGAATCCATTAATATTTTTTTAGTTATTTTTGATTTAGTATTCATTATATATATATATATAATATTTTATTTAAGAATAAACTTAATGGTTGTCACCCAATTGACATTAAAACATAGGAAAAGAACCTTTAAATGTCAAATGGGTGACAAATATATATATATATAACAATTTATAAACATAACATATATAAAAAAGGTATGTAATATAATAATATAATTATGTAAATTAATATATTGTATATATTAATAAATGTCTTTATCATATGAACAAAATATTCTTTTAGATTGTTCTCAAAGTAAAAGTTATTCATCAACGAATACATCTTGGACAAATGCAATGCCTGAAGTTGTATCTTTAAATCCTGGTGATACACTTCAAATATATTCATCTTATATTAATAAACGAGGTTCAGATGCCAGTTCAATTGAAATAACAGGATTTGAAAAAGAAAATGGAATTAAAGATTCAGAAGCACAATTGACATTTGCTTTTTATAAAAATGCTACTGGGGATAGTGTCATACCAATGCCTTATAATTTTTTCTTATCATCTGTTCAAAAAAACGCTATTGTATTAAGAGATGGATATTATGATGCAGCCAGAAATATATCAACAACTCAAGGAGTTGATGCATGGGAAGAATGGTCAATGGATAGAGGTCAAAGATTTTGCGGTAAATCAAATGAATTTCAAGTTGATGCTACATTTGCTTATTGTACAGATAGATCAATAGTTTCACCTACTTTATCTAGATTAGGTGCTACACCATATGGAAATCCAACAGAACAATCAGCATATACAGCAGTATCATCTGATAATAATGTTTTTAAAACATATTTATGTGATGCTACTCAACCATTAGATGGTTCAAGGTGTACATCTTTATATTTTGATAAAACAACATATAAATATAAAAAAGAAATATCTTTATGTAGAATTCAAATACAACCAGGATCTTATTCTCCTTCTAATCTTGCTAATTTAATATCTGATTATTTTAATTTACCGCCTATAGATGATGATAAATCACAACCAATTGATAAAAAATTTGATGATATATTAAATGAAGATTTAGGAACAAGTGGATATTATATTGGAACTCCTACATGTACAGCTTCTAGATGTCTGTATATGCCAAGAGAAAAAATAAAACAACAGAGTGTAATAGCACAAGATCCTTATCCTTCTCCTATAGTAAAATATACTGATATTGCAGGAACATCTGGAAGAGTATATCAATTTAATCCAAAACAAGATAAATATCTAAATTTAAATAAAGAAGATATAAGCGATCCAGTAGGAAATGCTGTTGCTTATAATTGGGTTATGGAATATGGATTTGATTTACAAGGTGCTAATGTATATTTTAAACATCCAGAAACATTAATAGCAGGTCAAGATTTAGCAACAGGATATTCTTCAACTGAAGATGTTATTGATTTTCATCATGATGTTAAATTAATTGATGATAGTACATTAAATCCAAGTTCATATTTACCTACAATACCAGATTATTGTCACGAAAAAGGAGACTATGATAAATATTTAATAACTGGTTTAAAATGGACTCCAGAGAATTTATTAAAAGTTAAAAAATTCTTTGATTTTCAACTTATAGAAGATAATGTTCAAGACGCTTATTGTTATGATTGGACAGGATATTCAGGAGGAAATAATCCATCATCTAGAAATCAATCAAACACTAATACAACAGCAGATAATATAGGAACTATAAAAGGAGATAAAACTATTCATAGATGGATACATATCGGTCAAAGAAATAATATTCCAACTGATACATCAACAGAACAAACAGGAAAAGGTGGAACTCCTCAATTATTTTTTAATGGAACAACTACATTAGTTTATGGTGATTATCTTACAGAAGAATTTAAATTAAGATCATTTTCAAGTGATTATTTAGGAGATGATACGAATGTTAATGGTACTCTAAATACAGAATTTTCATTTGCTAATTCAACATCAGGAGGAGCTGTAACTGCTAGCACATATATGGGTAATCCTGAATTACATAAAACATCAGCTACTAGTTATGATAAAGTTCAAACATATTCTTATACATTACCTACTACTGACGATGATGCAGCAGGATCTCTTATAGGACAATTAAATGGAACTTATGATATAGATTGTGAGAATATAAAATATTGTGGTCATCATCAATTAATAAATGTTCGTTCTGATGTTGATATATTTCCAGCACCTGAAACAAAAGAATATGAAGCATTGGGATATGGTTACGCTTATAGATATTCTGCAAATCCTTTAAGTAGAGCAGATTTTCCAAAAGGTGATTTTATTATGTTAAGAGTAAATGAAGATACAGGAGGACTTCAACGAAATGTATTAGAATTTAATTCATCTTTTTCTGTTGGTAGTGTTTTACAAACTCAAGCGTTATATTGGATTCCTTGTTTTAGTTCAGGAACATGTAATCAAGCAATTATGCCTATAATTGGACAAGGTTGTCAATTATCTAAAGCTACAAAATTAGATTTAAATTCTGGTGATGCTGATTTAACAACTTATAATAAATCTATAATTCAATGTGGAGTTGGTGCTGTTGGTGGTGGTATATTAGAATTTTCAGATGAAGTTTCAAGATTCCAGTTTAACAATTTGTATACACCCATATATGCTTCAAATTACTATGCTTTTAATGATATAACTCCAGATCACGGAATTAAACAAATAGCAAATGCTAACGCAGGTAGAGAAATATTATCTTTTAATGTAAATAATTTATTTTATAAAAAAGTAGATACAGGAGAATCAGTAAAAGTATTAACAGATATAGGAGCAAGTACTGCAGCGGTAAAAACATTTACAGATGATTATAAATTTTTAATACCAAATGCTTTTACTAAAATATTTCCTTATAATTATAGATCTAATTTTGATTATGTTGTATCTAATGCTGACACCTATATTTATTATCAACAAGGAGGAGTATTTATTGATAAATGGGTTGAACAATTTCCAGATGGACTAGATGAAGAAGATATGCAGGGAACTTGGAGTTCTTCTATACCTTATTTATTAACTAATATAGTAGTATATAAAAATATATATTATGAAAGTTTATTTCAACCAAATATTAATTTTCCTCCTGATACAAATGATGATAAATGGAAAGAAATAACTATACTTTTAGAAACAGAAGAAAATTTTAATAATTCATTGTGGTTTAAATTAGGTTTTAGTTATGACCAAACACATTTAAATAAAATCCAGGCGGATTTAGATTTATCGCAATCATTAGATACATCTGTATCATCTTTTAGAAATAGTCATACAATAAATAGAAATGGTTCTGTAGGTCATCAAAATTATTATTCTATGCCAATAACAAATAATACCAATTTATTAGATAGTTCATTTAATAATTTATTATATGTTAACCCATTTAATTATAATTTATTTATGAATCAACCTTCTAATGATGTTAATACATTACAAATAATATCACAATCTACTAATTTTATTGCAAAAGATTTACCAGTTAGAAGTGAAGATCCATATTTTATTATAGAATCAAATATATTATCTGTTGGTGGTGTAGGACAAAATTATTTTTCTCAAGATGCGATTATGAGTGGTATTGATATATGCGAAAAATCATTTAATAGTTCAGATTTCTATATGTATAATGGTAATTTAGTTCATCAAATAAGTAAAGGATATGATCTTAATTCTATAACTCATCAAATAAGAAGAAGTAATGGAAGACTATTAGATACGAATCAATTTTCAAGTGTTATATATTTAGTAACTAAAAAAATAATAGTAGGTCTTGCACCAGAACAAATGCAATTATTAGAAGAAGAAAGAGATCAAAGACAACAAAATTTTAATAATAGAAGAAAACAATTACAACAATTAAATAAACCTAATTTAACTAAAAAACAACAAATATTAAAAAATTTATTAGAAGCAAATGAATTACAAAAAGAACATTATCATCTTAATAAAGGTAATGATGATGATGATGATGATGAATTAAATATAGAAGATGAAATGAATGAAGAAGCGGAAGAAACAGAAGAAGCACAAGAAGAAGATCAAAAAGAAATTACTTTAACTATAGGAAGATACAGAGCTGAAGGAGTTTTAGATGATGATACTGAAGAAGAAGAAATAAAACCTAGTCTTATTAATGAAATGTTTTCTAATTTAGAAAATGAAGATACAGATGTTATAAATATAGAACAAATTCAAAATAAAATGTTAATGGAACAACAAATAGATAAATCTCGTCCTTTATTTAAAACTAAATCTAAATCTAAACAAGTGTTAAAACAGAAATTATTAAATCCTGATAATATAGAACCAATGGAGATTAAAACAATAAAACAAACTCAACCAATTAAACAAACAGAACAAATAGAAAAAATAGAATTCCCTACCTTTGCCAATATCGGAAAACAAACAAGTAAAAAAAAGAATTTAGGACGGTCTACTAGGTACAGCCAAAAAAGACAACAAGAAGAACCAATATCAGAAGCCCAATTAGATAAACTAAAACAAAGATTAACAGCAAGAACAAAAGGGGAGAGATCTTTAAGACCATCAACACAATCTAAATTAAAATCTGTTAGCGTAAGAGATATAACAGAACAAAAAGAACAAGAAGAAAGATAATATTATGTATTATATAAATGGATGAAAATTTAACTTATTATTATGATAGTATTATATTTTGCCCAAAGTGCAATTGTATATTTAAAGTAGGTAATTACAATAAACATATTTTAACTAAAAAACATTTCAATAACATGAAAAGAAAAGAATATAAAATAAATGATTATATAAAAACTGGAACTTATAATATAGAATTTACTTAAACATATTATTATATATAATATTATGTACATTATCAGAAATAAACCTGATATAAACACATTTATAACAAAAATAGATAATTGTTTAACTAGAAAAGATTTTGAATTATATGATGAAATTGATAAAGAAGAATATAATAATATTAAAGAATGTTTTGAAAATAATATAAATTATTATACAAATAGAACAATTAATTCAAATGGTAAAACATATAAAAAAATAAAGTATCAAATTCAATATAATGACTTTATTATTAGAAAATTTAAAAATGATAAAAATACTAATAAAGAAGAATATTTAAAAAAAGTTGAAGATATTAAAAAAGATAATTTACAAATACAAAAAGATATGATTGATGTAATTGATAAATGGAATAAATTAAAAGATTATAATGATTATGTTGAATATAGAGGAATTAAATATGGGATTATAATTTAAGAATATTCTTAACTTGTCACCCAATTGACATTAAAATATAGTATAGAGAATTAAAATGTCAAATGGGTGACAAAGTATTTTTTAAGAAAAGTCTAATTTATATTTTTTAACTATAACATCAACTTTATATTTTTTATTATAATATTCTGCTTTTGATTTGTCCATAAATTTATCTCTATTATTTTTATAATATTCTTTCTTTTGTTCTTTTATTCTTTCTTTATTTTGTATTCTATATTGTTTTAAATATTCTTTACGATTCATTTATTTAATAAATATTTATTTATTTATACTTAAACATTTAAGTATTATATTATATGATACTATAACTATGAACCCTCATAAAAAAAAAGTTATAGAACTAACAATCAAAATAAATGAAGATTTGAATATACAATTAAAGTTTTTTCAAGTAGAAAAAGTATTTGATAAATATTCTACCAAACATTTTAATTTCTTTTATGAAGCATTTATGTATAGAAATACAAATATTTTTATAGATAAACAAGATAGAGGAGACATAATGGGTGATTTAATGATTATATCTATGTTGAATGAAATACATCCAATATATAATAAAAATAATTGTTTGAATAATGAAACAGAAGATATACAAAAAAAATATTATAATAAATTAAATTCATTAATAGTAACTTAAATCTTCAATTTTTACATTTTTTATTAAATCTCTTTTTTTACAATAAATCATATAAATCCAAATATAAATAAACATTAAAATATAAAATATAGATTCCATATATATATACATATATATTTTTTTAAATGTTCTTAATTGACATTAAAATATAAGATAAGATCCTTTAAATGTCAAATGAGAACATCTATATATATATATATTAATTAAGAAAGGACTTAAAAATAAAATATTATATATATATATGGATAAAGAAACATTATTTAAAATGTCAAAAGAAGAACTAGTAGAATTATTACATCCTTTACTAGTAAAACAACAACGTTATCATGAAAAGATAAATTCAGATGAACATAAACTATATAGACAAATGAAGAATAGAGAATGTTATTTACGTAGAAAAGAACGTCAAAATGCTATTTCGGTAAATTTAAATTGCGTAAATACTTAAAGAATATATTCTATAATATATTATGGGGTTAAGTAAATACTTAAAGGATAGCAACGATAAGAATATAATGGAGAATAATAATATATCAAACAATATGATTATTCCACAATTTGAAGGTAAATACCAAATAAGAATCAATGATGATAAATCACCTCCTCGTGAATCTAAAGGATTTGGTAAAGCAAATACTATGAAAGATAATCCTAATACATCAACATTTATGATTAATAAGGTTAGAGGTATAAATTATAATCATAATGTAGGCTTATTAACTGGTAAAATTAATGGAATAACATGTGTGGATTTAGATTTTTATGATGGTGATAAACCATTTGATAAAGAGAATAATGATTTTATTAAAACATTTGGAATGCCTTCAAATGATAATAAATATATATTTGATACATTTACAGATATAACACCTAAAGGTGGATTTCATTTAGTATTTGAATATGATGAAGATATAAGACAAACACAAACTAAAGATATTCATAATGTAGATATTAGAAATGATGGTGGATATATGGTACAATATGGATCTATTGTTAAAGGTAAATCTTATAATATTGTTAATGATACATCAATTAAGAAAATGCCAAATGAATTAAAAGAATGGTTAATTAACAATCTATATTCAAAGAATCAACAACAACTAATAAAAGAAAAGAGAGGATTGAAACCAACTATTAATAAAGATAATAACAATCCATATAAATATAATATAACAGATGAACAAGTAAGAGATATATTAGATAATATAGATGATAAATATTTTAATACATTAACAGATAATGCATTCTTGAAATATTCAACATTTATGAAAGTTCTAAATAAGAAAGATATATGGAATGAATACAATAAAAAAAGATGTATAGGAGATTATGATAAATGGATAGATAAGAATAATCAGATATGGAATGCTATATCAATATATAAATTTGAAGTTCCTAAAATGAGAAAAGTAAAAAATAAAGATGAATATGTAGAAGTTAAAGATAAAGAAGGAAAGGTAGTATTAGTAAGTATTGATATTGTTGAATATTTTATAAATATATCTAAAACAAATTATATAATAGATTATTTTAAATATAAACCACTTGAACAAGAAGATTTAAAATCTGATAATATTGTTAATAATCAATATATAACTAATGTATTAGAATTAAAAGAAAATATAGATTATCTTATTAAATCAGATGTAGGAACTGGTAAATCAACACTAATACAAAAATATATTGATTTAGATAAAGATAAATTTATATCTATTGTATCTAGAGTATCATTAGGAAGAGAACATTATAATAATTTGTTTAATGGTGATTATTGGGATAATTTAGATTTTTATAAAACTATGAATATATACAATTATAAATTTGATAATGACAGCGAATATTATGATAACTCTCTTATAATTCAAATAGATAGTTTAAAAAAGATATTCAAAGATGATAATGATAAATCATGTCATATGAACCTAAAAGACTATATTGTAATACTAGATGAATTTAATTCAATAATAGATCATTTAATAAATAGTCCTCATATTGTATATGGTGATGCAATAAATACATTACATTATTTCATTAGAATAATAAAAGAATGTAAACAAGTTATATGTTTAGATGCTGATATATCTCAAATATGTTTTAAAGTATTAAATTTTTGTAATAGAAGATTTAAATATATAGTTAATGAACATAAACATTTTGAAAATGTTAATGCTTATGAGATGTACAATATAGATGATATGGTAAATGATATATATAAACAAGATAAATTTCTAGTGTGTTGTGATAGTGAGAGAGGATGTATAAATATATTATTAGATGTATATGCTAAATATGGATATGATATGGAAGAGATAAGAAAAGAATATGAAGATGATAATACTATATCAAATAGAATTCCATTTTTAGAAAAGATAAAAAAGATAGTAGCTGATGAACATTATATTAAAATCATAACAGATCAAACAACAAACAAAGAAGAGAAATTTGATTTGAATGAACACAATCGGATTATAATGTCTCCTAAAATTATATATGGTTTAGATTGTAATAAGATAAAAAGAAATGTATATTGTTATTATAAAGAACATACAATTATGCCTTATGGTATGATTCAACAACTAGCAAGAAATAGACAAATAGAAACTTTATATTATCTATTCAATAAGAAAACATTTACAGAGACAGAATATAATAATTATAATGATTGTAGAGAAGACATCCTAAATATTGAAAAAGATGTAATTAATAATATTATAGGAATTGAAAATCTTCATGGAATAGCTCAAGATAAAAGAACTAGTTTATTATATATTGAATTGAAGACATATTTTAAATATAGAGATGATTGTTTTAAGAGTAATAAATTCCTACATTTTACAATGCTATTAGAACAACGAGGATTTATATTAAATTATAATCATAGAAAAAACAAAAAGAGAATTTTTAAAGAGAATGAATTAACTGATAATGAAATAGCAGAAAGATTTATAGGAGACTTATTTGATATAAATTCTGATAGGATTTATGATCTAAATCAAATATTACAATTAGATGATGAAACTATTATAAAAAATAAAAGACTAGCAACTGATAAAACATATTTAGTAAATCATTTTAATATAATAAAGTATTATATAACATATCAATGTTTAATTAAACGTGTAGGATATGAAGATAATTTTATAAATGATATCAAACAACAAACTAAAAAACATAAAGTAGATTTAGCTTCATCAAAAGAATTTAAATTCCATTTCCTAAATATGATATTAAAAGAAACTGGATATAATGATAATGGATATATAACATTAACAAAAGATATAACAGATGATAGAATAGAAACCTTTTATAAAAAGAATTTAAAATATGTTTATAGACATAGAGGAAAAGATGAATTTGATTTTAAAAATAAAACAAAATTGATAACATTAATATGTTCATTATATAAAAATTTATTTGGAAATGAAATCATAGAAAAGAAACAAATTCGTATTGATGATAAACGAGTTAAGAAATCAATATTCAATAATGAATATCTACAAGTTCATTTTAATATATTTGAACTTGGAAGAGGTAGAGAGTGGCAGTATGATAATAATAATAATATACCGATTGACTTTTAAATATAGTATAGAGTTTATAAATGGCAAATGGGTGACAAATTGGATATGTCAACCGAATGACATTAGAA
>Ga0181387_1000173_pt1 | contig 14769 bp, 8 predicted proteins | sample 10SPOviralmetaG_FD_130119 | JGI IMG/M metagenome (GOLD analysis project Ga0181387, IMG submission 130119) | Marine viral communities from the oligotrophic San Pedro Time Series (SPOT) site, San Pedro Channel, CA, USA - 10 SPOT_SRF_2010-04-27 | ecosystem: Environmental > Aquatic > Marine > Strait...
AAAGCAGGGCGACACCTTTCGCAGCTTTATTGGCAGCATGGTTTCAGGATCTGGCACTGTTGAACTGGTTTATGACCCAGACGCAACAGGTCAAGCGGCGTTTCTTGAGGATGTAATTACGGCAGCAGATCCTGCAGATGCATCGTTCGAGTTGTTCACAACCGGAACTACTACAGGCTCTGATTCTGCTGTCTTTACAGGCATCATCACCGACATGGAGATCACTTCAACTGTTGGTGAACTGGTCGTTGTTTCTTGCAGCTTCATCACTAGCGGCACAATCGCTATGAACCTGCAGTGATCTAAGGCTATGATTTAAGCGCAAGCTTTTATTTAATGGCTCAAAATCGCACCGTTGACCTGCTGGTTGGGGCGTTTGATCTCAACCAGCGTCGCAAGTTTGAACTAAAAAACGCTGAAGGCAAGAAAGTTGTTGATCTGTTTTTTAAGCCGATCACACGCGCTGACCGTAAAAAGGCGCAAAGTCTTTCTGGTACTGAAGAAGCATTAGACATCAGCACGCAGATGCTGTGCCAGATGGCAGAGCTTGAGGATGGCTCAAAAGCGTTCTCCTCTGCTGATGCTCCAAAGCTGCAGCGGCAATTGCCTGAGTCGGTGTTGAACGAGCTTGAGCTGTTCTTGTTTGGCCTTGGTGAAGAGGCTGACCTCGAAGAAGCAAAAAACGACTAAAGCAGGACAGTTGGCTCAATTTTGAGTTTTTCTTGTGCTGCGAATTGGGAATGACGCTTAGCAGGCTTCGTACGGAACTAACCGATGCGGAGCTTGTGCATTTTGCTGCGTACTACGAATTGAAGGGTGAACGGGAACAGCAAGCAATGGATCGCGCAAAGACAAGGCGGCGGTAAGATTGAGGCATTGCTAGAGGCGTTGTGGCAGAAACGAGTATTCGCTTTAAGGTCGAAACTCGCGATGCCAACAGAAAAGTTGCGCAATTAGAGAGGCAGGTAAGAAAATTAGAAGTAGCTGTTAAAGCCGCTGGTGGGACCACTGGCAAATCGGCAAGAGGATTTAAAGCTTTTGGTCAAGGTGCTCAAGCAGCAGGGGTTAGTGCAAAAGCTCTTGGGGTAGCTGTCAAAGGAATACTTGGGCCTCTTTCTTTGGTAGCGGGCGCCGTAGGTGCTGTGGTTGGAGGGTTTAAAGGTTTTGTTGAAGCTGACAAAGCGCGTGCTGCGGTCAAGACGCTTGGCGTTGATGCTCAGACTTTAGAGTCACAGCTCGTTGGGGTAGTAGCAAGAACAAAAGGCTTAGCTAGCACAAACCAACTTTTAGCAGCGTCTTATGATGTTGCGTCAGCAGGATTTAGCAAAGCCGCTGATATTACAAAAATTTTAGAAGCTTCTGTATTAGGCGCAGTCGGTGGGATGACTGATATTGCGACTGTTTCTGACGCCGCCACAAGTGTCATGAACGCATACGGTTTGTCTACAGATAAAGTTTCAAAAATTGTTGACGGATTTATACAGACGCAAAACGACGGCAAAATTGTAGTTGGACAATATGCAAGCCAGATAGGACGTGTGGCGCCTATTGCGGCAGCGGCTGGTGTTGGGCTGGACGAATTAAATGCTGCAATTTCAACTGTTACTGCTCAGGGTGTTCCGGTTGAATCGACATTTGCAGGCATTGGCCAGGTTGTTGCCAGCATCCTTAAACCAACTAGCGAAGCGGCAACTAGGGCCAAAGAGTTAGGGCTTGAATTTAACACTGCAGCAATTAAGAGCAAGGGATTTGCAGGGTTCTTGCAAGACGTTATTGACAAAACAGGAGGCAGCGAAGTTGAAATAACAAAACTGTTTGGTTCTGTGGACGCTTTGAAAGCTTTAATGCCGTTAATAAGCGGCGACTTAAAAACCTTTAATAAAAATCTTCTTAACCAAAAAAATGCTACTGGAGCGGCTGGGGACGCTGCAGACATTATGGGGGAAACTGTTTCCTCTCAAATCAGTCGAATTGTTAATAGCATCACTACTTTAGTAAGAGGACTTGACCAAGTTCTTGGCCCGGCGATTAAAGGCGTTTTAGATCTTATCAACAATGTAATTACGGCTGCAGTTACAGCGACTGCAAAGTTAAGCGAGTTTTTTCAAAGAGCACGGGCGCAACGTCAAGCAAGGGAAGAAGCAGGTGCAAGCATAGGCAGGGGTACTTTTAAAGGTGACACTGAAGCTATCGCTGCTAGAGCAGAAGAAATATATCAACAGTCGCAAATCTCTTCGCAGCCACAAACGACTGAGCCCCCTCCAGTTAACACCGAACTACAAAAGTTACTTGCTCAACTTCAAAATCAATCTAACGCTGGGGGTGATAGCGGCCAAGCAGAAGCGCAACTAAAAAGGCAGATGGAGGCTGCTCAATCGTTATCAACAGAATTTCAGCGTCAAATTGAATTGACGAATGAGCTTGATGACGCAAAAGATCGTATCTTGCAACGTGATTTTGAGATTGCTGATCTCAATGCAAAGTTCCCTAATTTAAAAGACGAAGAGATTGAAAAACTTGAAGAGTTGATTCATAAATTACACGATGCAAAGGAAGGCGAAATTGCTCGAACTGAAGCTGCAAATGATGCGGCAAAAGCTGCAGAGGCAGCTCGAAAAGCGCAAGAAGCCGATCCGTTGTTCCAGATGCAACAGCAATTTGAAGAGCTAATAAAGCTTGAAAATCAGGCTTTGCACGCTGCTACTTCTATCGGCAACGCATTTACGAATGCTTTTGGTGACGTAATAACTGGAACCAAGTCTGTATCAGAAGCTGGGGCAGACATGTTGAAATCTATTGCCTCTGACTTCTTAGCAATGGCGAAAAAGATTATTGCTCAGCAGTTAATAATGATCCTGTACCAAACCATTCTGAAGTCGCTTGGTGGGCCTGGTGGTGGTGGAGGTGAAAACAATTTGAATGTTGATGCTGTCCAGTCTTATATGGCTGATGGCGGCGTTGTTAACAAACCAACTAACGCAATAATTGGTGAAGGTGGTGAGCCCGAGTACGTTATCCCAGCATCCAAAATGCGTGAAAGCATGTCGCGTTATTCACGAGGATCGCGCGGTGGTGGTGTTATCCCTGACAACCGTGGCGGTTCTGCAAGCGAAGATGGTGGCGTTGCAGTTGCCGCACCAATCGATGTTCGCTACACCGTGGAACGTATCAACAGCGTTGATTATGTAACCGCTGATCAGTTCCAATCTGGCATGAAGCAAGCCGCCAGCCAAGGTGCTAAACAGGGTGAACAGCAAACGTTAAAGAGGTTACAAATGAGCGGTGGTACGCGTAAGAGGCTAGGAATGTGACGGCATTTGCTTTTGGTCATGCCTTGCAAATTGTGATTGAAGGGGGTGCTGACTTCCGCTTTCAGAACTTTTTTATTGGGAAAAATATGGCCCACACTGGCGCTGACAATGTAAATGCAAATTTTCAGTTTGTGCCATTTGGTTTTTCTGGCGTCACTGTTAACCGCACAGGCGACGGGATGGACGCATCCATTGTTTTTCCAAACAATGCTTTGACGAGAGAGTGGGGCAGGGACGCAATTATCAAAAGATACCGAATGATGGTTCAGGTGTTAATTATTGAAAACTCCACTTCTGTTGAAGAGCAGACAGTAACCAGTCCTGGAGCTACTGTTGTTCACACTTACACAGGTGTTGTCACTGGTGGACAGTGGGACAACGTTTCGCTCAACATAGAGCTTAGTTCTGTCTTAGATGCTGTTGGTACGGACGTGCCAAATCGATCCCTGACTCAAACACTTGTAGGCAACCTGCCAATTAGTAATGGTGTCCGATTGCAGTGATCTAATTGGGATGCCGTATCGGCTAGGCGCTGACGGCAGCGACGGCCACATTGACTGCATCCACCTTTGCTACACGGCTTTAGGTCATATCGGCATTGACCCGCCACCGTTCAAGCAATCCTGGTACGAAGCAAGTAAATGGGAAGTATCGCGTGATTTGTTGAGCTGGGGTTTTCGGGTCAAGAAGCCTGAGTATGATGGGGACATTCTGCTGTTACCGCAGCAATCCTGGGCATTCGCAGTCACATGGCAGACGGGAATCTTGTACGTCAATCGAATGTCGGAAAAGGTTCAGTGGTCTTCGGCCCAACTGTTTCTGACGTGCCACTGCTTCCGTACGAGAAAGAGTTAATTAAGACGATTGGAATTACAGAAGAAGAGTATCAACTTTTTGCGGCTGAAGTTAGGCGGCGCGGTCGGTTAAGACCTGCAGAGTATGAGCATATTCCTGACATTCAGGCAACTGGTCTTGAGCCTGGCGCAATTATTTTAATTAACCTTGCAATTGGCTTGGTCCTTACCGGCGTTTCATACTTGCTAACGCCAAAGCCAAAAGCACCTGAAGCATCAAAACAATCACAGCTAGACCTTGGCAGCATCAATGCTGCAAGCCGTTTTGTCCCAAGCCGTGGGTTTGACAGCTTGAATGAGCTTGCAGATTACGGTTCTCCTATACCGATTATTTTTGGTCGTTATGTCAAGGCTAAAAAAGTTGGCGGGATGTTGGTTACGCCAAAGCTGGTTTGGTCACGGATGTTTAGTCATGGAACGCAGCAATCAGCCAAGTTGATGTTTGTTGTTGGCGAACACGGTTTTGCCGATGGCATCAAACCTGATGGAATTATTGCGCCTGAGCTTGAAGGTATTTTCCTCGGCAACAACGCCTTAGACATTCTGTTCAACGATTTTTTTGCGTTTTATTGGAAGCGTAACTCACCGATGCGGACGGATGGGCTCCCTGATTCAGGGTCAGGTTTTAACCGTTTGCGGCGCTTAAATCTTGCTTATGGATCGGCTGGTGATCCAAGTAAAGGAGATCCGTTCGAGTATGCGAGTGATGATGATGTATTTGAATGCCCAAGCGATACCGGAGCCAAGTCTAAAAGTTTTTGTCATGCGTTTTCGCCTACTAATAACACTCAGTTTGGGGTGTACGGGGCTATTCCAAATGGCACTGGTTACAGGGTAAATTTTGAGCTTGTGCCAATTATTAAGGGAACTCAAGACAATCAAAAGCACGCATTAACGCTGCGTCAAATGAAAATTACTGGCGACAGGGACTCAAACTTTGACAGAAATAACGAAAATCAATTAAAAAAAGTACGGCGGTTTTATATGGATGGCGAGGGTCGTCAGTACAGCCCACGCATGGGTTTAAGCGCACTTATAAGAACAAACGGAACAGTGCTTGACGTGCCAGGTACTCAACTAACCGAAAGAGATCGAGTTGATGTTGGCGACATTGTTGAATTTGAAATTAAGACAGGAGAAATCCCGGAAAACAAGTATCAGCGCAATAAAAACAAAGGCGGTGAAAACGTTGACGACATTAACGCTACTGTCGAGGCAGAGCAGCTTGCAGCCGATGAAGCAATGCAGGTCGGAGAGCAATTTGCTGTAGGCAACGTATTGTTTGTGGTTGTAGGGCGCAGGCATCAACGGTTTGACCCTACGATCGATATGACTCAAAAAATTAGCTTAAGGTGTATTGACACTGACGAGTCGCAAGACGCAAGGATTGGTTTTGTGAACGACCATGAAGTTATAGATCCTGAAAAAGATTTTATTACTGATGGGAGTGGAGTCAGACCTATATTTTATCCCGTAACAAGAATTGCTACCGCTATCGTCAGAAACAACAAGCCCGCTGTTGTAACTGAAATAGGCATCCGAAGCAGAGTTTTTCAACGGCTAAATGGCATTTGCTCTTTTAATAATCTGCCCACTCCAGATCAGTTAGACGAGTTTCAGAAGAACGAAGTATCAGTGCGCTCTGGAACGTACACAGGCTCAATTGCCAGGTCTTCTGTGTTTCAAGTTTACGTTCGTGAAGCTGGCGTAGATAACAGTAACAATGCTTTCAGGTTTAGACGTATAGATTTATTTTTTGTTGTCAGGGGCAGCACGCCTGTTGATCAATACAATTTTATTAGGTTCAAGCATCCACAAGGAGAGCCTAAAGAGCTTGAATTTAAGTTTGTGTCAGTCGCGGCCTCCGAGGTAGCGCAGCTGTCTGACGATGAAGAAATGATTCTTCTTTCCGCGTCAATATCTGATACAAAAAAACCACTTATCTTTGAAGATAAGAATATTTCAAGTCTTGGAAAATTTGAAATAGAAATGGCTGGCTCCAGGATTAGAAAGAAAGATATTGAAAAGAACAAAGAATTTTTACGCAACCCAAAAACTAAAATAGTTGATGAAGAAACCACGGTACCTTCAGCAGTACAACCAAATTCCGCGAGACCTGCAGATCAGGGTGGTGTATTTCGCCGTGCCATCTCAATGGTTGAGCACGCAAATGCAGGCAACCTGGAGCCGCCTGGTCGGATGGGTTCTTTTACCTTTGCAATTTTTGGCAATGCTGATAATTACCCAGGCGGTGAAGGAACACAAAGAACTTTAAATACTCGCGAAGATCTGGAAGGCAATAGATGGATAAGGGTGCAATGGACGGTTCACAAGCGAGAATTGCTAGCTGATCAATATGCAAGAGCTAATAACGGTCAAATTTATGTTTGGCAAATACTTAGTGCTCAAGTAATTGGTAGCTCTCCAGGGTTTAATACAAACGATATTATTCTTATCAGGCGTGGAGAGGGCTCAACAGAAGGCACAGAGCAACCAGGCTATTCCAATTCTCCTTATCCAAGCAGCAATAATTTCAGAGACAATCATCCTTCTGGGCAGGCAATTCGGTGGTCCGGGTTTTACTACAGGATTACGGACATTAACACCACAAGCGTGCCTGAAGGGCGCATGGGTGGCTACTTCTATGACATCTTTGGCGATGCAGAAAATCTTGCACTTGGAACAAAAAGCAGCGCAATTAAAAGCATTCAAGAAGGAAGTAAAAGAATAAAAATTAGACTTAATGTTGAGGTGATGAGTCTACCTGCGGGTCACTTTACTGGCTTGACAAAGAAGTGGAATTTTTCCGGCCCTGTTGAAGTTATTAATGACGGTTACACGACAAGCGATTGGGATAAGGACGAAACTTTCACGCACACTGAGACCATTTCCCCTGCCAATAACGCTTTTTACTGGACTTATAACCAAGTAGGTTTCCAATACAGGGTCGCTGATCTTGTGACTACCCCTGGTACGTCTGAATTAACAGGAGATACCGAATTTGAAAATCATAGTCAGTATGCAGATCTAAGTTTCTATAGAGGTTTGGTGCAAAAATCAAACGAATCAGAGCCTGAGCACAGTATTGTTTACGTCAACGAAGTTCTACCTAACAGCACAGTTCCAGAATATAACGGTTTAACAATTGCCGGGTTATCGCTCAAGGCTAGCCGTAACTTTACAAACTTGGATCAGCTGCGTTGCTGGATCGGGCAAGGGATACCTGTTAAACGTTTGCACCCTGATACGACTGCTTCTGCAAATAACCCTTATGACGAACCGGGTGATTTGTATTACCAAGCGTCGGTTGGCCCAAGCCACTTATTTACCGACCTTGTTTTTTACCTGTTGACTGACAGGCAAGGTGGAGCGGGCAACCTTATGGGTATGACCCCAGACAATGCGTTTTTGTTGAACGTAGATGATTTCAGGGATACCACTAGGTTCATTCACCAGCAAGAATTGTTTTTTAATGGAGCGATTACAGAACGTACAAACCTTCGTCAATACATCACTGATGCCGCGCCTTACTTCTTGTGCAACTTCGTGATGATGGATGGGAAGTTTTCCTTGCTGCCAGCTCTTCCGTACAACAAAGCAAGCGGTCACATCAACACCGGGCCAGTACCAATTGATCAGCTGTTCACGTCAGGCAACATCTTAGAAGACAGCTACAAGCTTGAATATTTAAGAAGCGAAGAGCGCAGAAACTTCACAGCCACGGTTCGGTATCGGTTTGAGTCGCGCAACAAACTTCCAGAAGAAAGAGTTATGAAAGTAAAAATAAAAGGTAGCCCATCAGCAAATCTGCCGGAAGAGAATTTTGATCTGACACAGTTCTGCACGTCTAGGCGTCACGCTGTTAAGGTCGCACAATACTTCTTAGGTCTTCGTAAGTTTGTCACTCATACAATTAGTTTTTCAACAACGATAGAAGGCTTAAATTTAAGAGCGGGTTCATACATCAAGGTTATTACTGAGTCTTCTCCGTACAAAAGCGCAAGTAATGGTACGGTCAGTTCATCAGGGGCGGTGACAAGTGTCGAAAGCCTTCCTGATGGAATGTATAGCGTCACCTTTTTCCAAGTAGGTTCAGAAGACGTAGACGACGGACAGATGGAAATTAGCGGTGGGAGGGTGGCTGACACCAGATTCCACAATTCTGTGTTCACTGTCCAAGACGGCAACAAGAGCGAGAACGTTTATGTTGTTGAGCAGTTAACGTTTTCGCAGGAGGGCACAGTGGACATTGTGGCTTCTGAGCATAATTGCACTAGCGATGGAGCTAGTGAGCTTGCCAAATTCGTTGCAGACCTTAACTCTGTAGAAGTGGAGGATGTCTAATGACCGCAATCCCTTTCCCTACCCTGGTCCCCACTTCCCGCACGTTTGAGTCTGGCGACTTCCCTGTCAAAACTTTTAAATCGCAAAACGGTGCTGAGCATCGCATTTTGTACGGCAGCCGTCGCACCAACATGAAGCTGTCATTGACTTTTGCAAACATCACTGACGCTGAAGCTGAATCAATTTTGGATCACTATGAGGCAGTGCAGGGCACTTTTGGCACCCTTTCTGTCAATATGGACAGTGGCAAGGCTGGATGGCAAGGTAACGAGGATGCGCTTGGTGCGGGTTTTCATGGCAACAGCTATCGATATGAAGGTCCACCGCAGCTAGTTCAGGTGCGTTCAGGGATTAGCACTGTTACAGTGAACTTTATTGGTGTGCTCTGATGGCAAAGGTCTACACCGGCAGAGATGGCGTCTTGCAAGTTGCTGGTACGACCGTTGCCAAAGTGTCGAGTTTTTCGGTGCAAGCAAATCTTGAGACGTTAGAAACAACAACGCTTAGTGAGAATATTCGCAGTTACGTTCCAGGCGTTGTCGGCTATACGGGTAGCTGCAGCTTGCTGTATTACAAAGAAGACAGCGGTTCAATTAACACGACAAGCCTGTTGAGTGCACTGGTCAAGACTGGTTCGGCTGGTGTTACTAGTAGCGACACCGTTGACCTGACATTCCGTTGGGTGGATGGTGCGGACATCAACGACATCAAGATCAACGCTTATGTTTCAAGCGCCACGATGGGTGCAGCAACTGCTGATCTGGTGCGTGCCGAGATTTCGTTTATTGGTACGGGAGAACTACTAGCCGCCACGATCTCATGAGTGTTTACCTTGGTACGTTTGGCAAAGTTGAGTTGCAGCGTCAGTTTGACGGTAGCGAACTTAGCTCGACAATTAACACTGGTGATGTCAACGCTACGGCAAAACGTTTTAGTTTTGACTTCGACCATGGGCAGTTAATTACTGGCGACCAAATTGTAATTAAAAGCACTGACAATAGTGCTCTTGATTTTATTGACAGCTATACAGACTCAAGCGTAAAAAAGTTTATTTACGTTGATGACCTTGGTGGCATCAGGCTTTATAACAGTTTTGCCCATGCCGTAAATGGTGGTACGACAAACGCAGTAGCCCTTGCAGCCCCTGGCAACGATATTCCAATTGCTGTCACTGTTGAGAACAGCATTGCTCGTTTGCTGGCACAAGTTAATAGTTTTGAACTTAATACTGAGCGCGAAACTGTTGACACAACAACGTTATCTGATGAGTTTAGAAGTCGTATTAGTACGTTGATGTCTGGCTCTGGCCGGATGTCTTGCTTCTGGGAATACACAGGAGACACGGCAAACGAATTGCCCAATTACTTGGTTGAGCTTTCCTTACGGACCAAAGTCGGCAGTCAGTTCCATGCAAAGTTCTACATCAAAGCAAGCGGTTACAACCCTGGCGGCGTTTCGGCAAGAAACAACGACGACGTTTTTTATGAGTTTGATGCAGTCATTACAGCGTGTGCTGTGCAGTTCGCGCCAGACAATACGGTGCAAATTACAGCAGATTTTATTACGACTGGAGCGGTAGAGCTGAAGATGAATACGTTTGTAGCCGCGCACCTCTTGCAAGAGGACTCTGGTGAAATACGCTTGGATCAAGACGGTGCAGCTAAACTGCAACTAGAGACCGATTAAGCAGGGAGCTGACCACCAATGGCTGATTTAAAAATCAGTGAACTAGCAGCTCTGGCCGGGAATAACCTGGCCACTGCTGACTTGGTTGCTGTTGTTGATAGCAGCGCAAGTGAGACTAAAAAGCTAACCGTCGGTGATCTGGTTGCAAATGGCGTCACGCTGATTTCTGACGCTACGATCCCAGGCGCAAAAATCTTATTCGCTGATGGCGGTATTGCTACAGCCAAGGTTGCAGATGCTGCGATAACTACAGCCAAGGTCGCTGATGATGGAATCACAGCAGCCAAGCTTGCAAACGAATCAACGGTTGACCTAGTTACAACGCTGCCTAGCTCTGGAGCGTTTACTGGTCAGCTGGCTTTAGACACTGACGACAATAATCTGTATTGCTGGGACGGCAGTGCTTGGCAAAGCCTTAAGGCCGCTGGCTCGATTAATGGCGTAACCGGTAGCACGGTTGGCCTTGTCAACATCCTTGTTTCAACGTCTGGCTCCAGCGTTCAGATTTCTGCAACACAGGATGACACTGATGCAGCCAACAAGTTTTTAGCTGGGCCAACCGGTGCTGGTGGTGCGGTTGCTTACAGGGTTATTGATGGCAGTGACATTCCTGTTGCAACAACTAGCGCCAAGGGTGGTGTCGTTGTCAATGGTGAAGGGCTCCGCATGGACGCCAACACGATTGAGGTTGACAACGACGTAACAGCTAGTGCCACACATCATGTAGTTACTTACAGCGCCAAGGGTTTAATCACTGGCGGTCGTGTTTTAACGGGTAGTGACTTGCCTGCAGCAACTAGCAGCGCAAAAGGCGCGGTCATCCCTGGAACGGGCTTAGCTGTTGACGGTAGCGGCAATCTGAATCACAGCAACACCACATCAGCTGGCACGTTTACGAAGGTAACGGTTGACGGCCAAGGTCATGTATCGAGTGGTGCAACCCTTGCAGCCACTGATATTCCTGATCTTGCGGCGTCAAAAATCACAAGCGGTACGATCCCATCAGATCGAATTGCAAGCGATGCGATTACGGGAGAAAAGCTAGCTGACTCATCAATCACCAAGTTTGGCGGCGCGAGTGCGACTAATAATGTTGTTACTTTTCCGGCGGCAGATTTTAAAGGTCAGTTCTTCTTCGACGAGCTTAATGAAAATCTGTACGTGTTTACCGGGTCGAGCTATTTGCCGATTACGGTTATTAGCGGGAACCTTGTTCTTGCTGGAACATATGACGCCAGCACAAACTTGCTGGACAGTGTAACGAGCGAGGGCAGTGCTGCTGGCTTCACCAGTGGGCAAGCCTTGCCAGCGCCCGCTAGTACCAATCAAAACTATTACGTGGTTGTCAGCGCCAGTGGTACTGGTTCAGGTGCAGCACCTGGCGTGTCGCTAGCGCCTCCCGACATGCTTCTGTCTACTGGGGCAGGTGCAGATTTCATCCTGATCGATGTTTCTAATGCGATCGCGGGCCAGACTGCATCAAATATCAGCTTTACGGCTTCTGGAAATATTTCAGCGACTGATGTTCAAGCTGCAATTCAAGAGCTTGATACTGAAAAGATTGGCGCAGCAGGTCCAACATTTACTGGAACGGTGCTGCTGGGTCAGAACGCTGTACTGGCGTTTGAAGGTTCCGCTGACGATGGATCTGAACTAACGATTACTTGCGCCAATCCGACCGCTGATCGCACAATTACGTTCCCCGATATTACCGGAACAGTAATAACAACTGGTGATACGGGGACTGTTACGAGCACGATGATTCTGGATGGCACGATCGTCAATGCTGACGTTAGTGCTACAGCTGAGATTGCAGTTAGCAAGCTTGCAAACGGCAGTGCGCGTCAACTGCTGCAAACAGCGTCTAATGGCACAGACGTTGAATTTACAAGCAACGTTGATGTCCCTGGAACGTTAGATGTCACAGGTGTTGCAACGTTCGACAGCACATCACTGTTTGTTGGCAACGCTACGTTCAATGGCAGCTTGATCTTTGAGGGTGCAACGCCTGACGCGCATGAGCTGACGCTGAGTGTTGCTGACCCAAGCGCTGACGTTACGGTCACAATTCCTGCTTCGACTACAACGCTTGCTGGTCTTGCCGTTACTCAGAGCTTTACAAAAGCGCAGCGTGGAACGCCTGTTGCCTTGACCGATGGGGCAACGATTGCTGTTGACATGAGTTTGGGTAACAACTTCAGCGTGACGCTTGCTGGTAACAGAACACTTGGCGATCCAACCAACGTGACGGCTGGTCAGTCCGGTGTGATTGTGATTACGCAGGATGGAACGGGAAGCAGGACGCTTGCTTATGCGGGCACGAAGTATAAGTTTGCTGGTGGTACGGCACCAACGTTGACTGCAGGGGCTGCTGCTGCTGTTGATGTATTGGCTTATTATTGCGAGAGCGCAACGCGCATCACGGTTACTTCGCTGCTGAACGTTTCATGAGTATTCCTGGTGCCGCTAGTCCTCTGTTTCTAGCAACGACTGGTGCGGCAGCAGCGCCATTTGAAATACCTAGGTCGCTTAGATTCAATAGCGCAGATTCGGCAAAACTAACCAAAACTTTTTCGTCTGATGGCGACCGTCAAAAGTGGACTTTTAGTTTTTGGATTAAACGTTCAAAGTTAGGAACAAAACAGCAAATTTTCGGGGCATCAGGTACGAGCGATAGTAGCTATTCAGAAATGTATTTTGATACCGATGATAAGCTGTTTATTCGTTTCGGCTACACCTCTGTGGTTGACGCTAAGCCTGCTGCAGTCTTTAGGGATGTAAGTGCTTGGTATCACATTGTTATTGCGTTAGATACGCAGAACAGCACCGCAAACGACAGGCTGAGAGTTTACGTAAACGGCACAGAGCTTGACGATTACAGCGATGATTCAAGGTCAAGTTTTACTGGAACTTACGGCATTGGTCGCGCTGGCGCACACAAGATTTCAGGCGAACCAAATGGCTCTGGATCTGAAATTGACGGCTATTTGACTGAAATTAACTTTACTAACGGGTCTGCACTTGCCCCCACATCATTTGGGGAGTTTGACGATAACGGAGTGTGGCAAGCTAAGAATACATCTGGATTGTCATTTGGAACGAATGGATTCAGGCTTAAGTTTGCAGATAACAGCAGCGATGCACTGCTTGGTACCGATTCATCCGGCAATGCGAACACCTGGACCGTTAGCAACTTAAGTGTTGGATCAGCTTCAAATCGTACGGCCCAGCAAAATTTTGATGCTGTTACTTATACCGGCAACGGTGGGACACAATCAATATCCTCACTTGCTTTCCAGCCAGATTTTGTGTGGTTGAAAGCAAGAAATTCTGGTTCATATAGCCATAACCTTCTTGATTCCGTCCGGGGCGCTACAAAAATTCTTTATAGCGATAGCACTTCGGCAGAAAATACAGATGCAAATAGCTTGACTTCCTTTAGCGCCAATGGGTTTGCTTTAGGCAGCACTGCTGCTACCAACAATAATGGCACTAACTACATAGCCTGGTGCTGGAACGCCGGGGCAAATAGCAACAAGACATATACCGTCAAGGTTGTATCTGATAGCGGCAATAAATATCGCTTTGATGATTTTGGCACCAGTGCTGTAACGCTCGATTTAGCAGAAGGCAGCACGTACATCTTTGACCAGTCTGATAGCAGCAACGCAGGCCATCCGATTCGATTTGGAACGTCTTCTAACGGCACTGATTACACCCTTGGCGTAACGCACACTGGGACGCCAGGCAGTGCAGGGGCTAAGACAACGCTTGTGCTGCCTCCTGTTACCACCTGGAGCGACAACATCGTTGCCGTGGCTTCTGGATTCCAGTCGGGCTATGGCGCTGACAAGATGTTTGACGGCAATACCTCAACTTACGGCCAAGGAAATAGTGGAACGAATCCAAGCACTCTTGTTTTTACCCCGCCTTCTCCAATAGTTTTTTCCGACAAAGTTGAGATTTGGCATTTTACCGGCGACTCAACGTTAAGTGCTGGCATTAATGGTGGATCTAAGTCCGCAATAACTAACGGTTCATGGCAAACCGTCGCAAGTGGCGGTGGAACGCTGACTACGTTAGATATTTCTAGATCTACCAATGGTGGAGCCAGTCTTGCGGGAGTCAGAATTGACGGTGTTGTCTTGCAAGACGGTGTTGGCACAGCAACGCTGTATTACAGCTGCCTGAATCACTCAGGGATGGGTGGGCAGATTAATACGAATAGCACTGCTGGAGCGTCAAACTTTGACGGCAGTATTCAAACAAATGTCAAGGTAAATCAGGCTTATGGGTTTTCAATTGTCACGGCCAACCCTAATCAAGCTGCTGTAACTATGGGGCACGGTTTAAATGCAACCCCTGCATTAATTATTAGCAAATCAAGAACAGTTGCATACGATTGGAACGTCTTCCATCAATCGTTAGGTACTGGCGTTTTTGCAAGATTAAACACTACGGCAGCGCCTCAAAGTGCTAGCAATTATTGGGGCACTGGAATGACATCTACCCTGTTTGGGGTAGGAAGTGGCAATAACGCCAACAACAACGGCGATATGATTTATTATTGTTGG
>Ga0181387_1000175_pt1 | contig 14729 bp, 12 predicted proteins | sample 10SPOviralmetaG_FD_130119 | JGI IMG/M metagenome (GOLD analysis project Ga0181387, IMG submission 130119) | Marine viral communities from the oligotrophic San Pedro Time Series (SPOT) site, San Pedro Channel, CA, USA - 10 SPOT_SRF_2010-04-27 | ecosystem: Environmental > Aquatic > Marine > Strait...
AGCCGATCCTGAATCATTAGGTCCATGACCACCAAAGTCACCATTGCCTATTGAAGTAGCGTCAGGAAAAATAGTCGTGTTAATAGCAGATGTTGGTATTTGTCCAGCTATACCAACATTCACACCTTGATTGGCTGAGATTTCTGACATTTCAACGGTACTGTCAATATCATACCAAACTGCAAAAGCAGAGTTGGTCACATTGCCATCAGCTGGTCTTAAAATCCACGCTCCATAAACACCTTGATCGGTTTCAATACCAGACTGATTTAATGGAGAAGACGTTAAATCGTTTTCAAAGTAAATTTCAAATTTAGTAACGTTATTGCTCGTCGCATAATCATCGAGGTAAATGTTTCCCGTCCCACTTCCAGTTTTCGAAAGATTTGATATCGCTGTAGTATATTTGGGCTTACTGTTTTTCGTTCCGTCTTCTTGAAAATTAGATAAACTATATACAGTGTCTGTGGTCGTAAAAAATTTATTTATGTTAAAGGATGTAGGAGTGCCGTAGTCGCTATCATCCCAAAGTCTTTCCCAGCTTTCTCCGTTTACCGAAACATCGACATAACCACTACCTCCTGCAGCAGGTGTAGCAGCGCTATCTCTTTTACCGCGTGTTGCTACAGTAGACCATTCGTTAATAGGTATACTCGTTGATCCGCTATTATAGTCTGCGTTATACCCATAAAAACTACCCCATCTCCAAATCTCTTGTCCTAACTTACCAGCTATACCAACATACATCACGTGTGAAGGAAATGCGTAATCGGCATTAAATATTGATGCGATGGCGCCATAGAAATTTGAGGCTTTTATTCGAGCAACCATTGAAAACTCGTCTGTTGTTTCAGTTATATTTTCACTTGAATATACTTGTCCGAGATCAACATGCGCGCGCTCGAATCCTCCTCCACCGCTGCCGCCACTTGCGCTAAAATCGAGTCCTTCAGTAGAAGTATACGTTACACCATTTTTCAGTAACGCAATTGCTTGGGCTGGTCCTCCAGCTGCAGGGTTATTTAGTTTAAATGTCGGCTCATTTGGATTTGTACTATCGTACAACGTGAAATCATTTGCAGGAAGTTCAATGATATGATTATCGTTAACAGGATGAGTTTCAGGTTTGTTTATACTTTCAACTCTCCTAATCTGGCCAGTCGCGATTTGCAAATTATTATTATCGCGGAAAGATACAATATCGTTTAAATTTTGCTCACTAAAGTTTTCATCCTTATTGGCGTATCCTTCGATAAAGTCAGTATAGTTTTCTATCTTATCACTGGCTTTCCACTTTCCTGAAGATGGCTTTAATAAAAAATCTTTAGGATACATGACTTCAACTAATTCATCAAAGAAGATGCGAAAGAAAACCAAAACAGATTCTTCACTTCCTCGAATAGAATAATATTTTACTATTCTTTTGTAAAGAGAAACTCTGTCCATTCTTTTAGAATCTGGAACAGTTTTAGCAATTTCATTCTGCAATTTATCTAAATAGCCAAGTGAAGTTTCATCAATGTCTTGCTCAGAAACTATACGATTAAATATATCACTCGTTTGATCTTGTTGATTTAAGTAATTATAATAATCGCTTAACAGCTCTATAAGTGTTTCAGAAGATTGTCTTAACTGCATCGGTATTAAATCTTCGACTCGAGAAGATTCAACATTAGTAACACGTGCTTTGGGTGCAGCTTGTGCACCTAAACTATACGCTGCTACTGAAACGACCTGCTTTGTCGACAAAGCAGTAATGTTCGTGTACGTAACTAAGCCCTCATCATTAGTTCCGTATGTTGCGTATTCTTGATAGGCACTACCATTATAAGAAGAAACTGAAGGAGCAGCTGAAACTGCGTGGTTCATTTCGCCCATAGGCATATAGAACACCACATCGTCTAGTCCTACAAACGTGTGAGTGTGGTATACTCCAGTGATCAGTGACGCGTCAGTATAGAGAGGATAGAAAAAGCCGGTGAGTCCAGCTGAGTCACCGTAATTACTTTGACCTTTGAGATAATAAACAGACATAGTAAAGATTAATAGCCGCTGCCGCCACCAGAATATCCACCACTATTTGTAGTTGTTCCTCCTGATGTAGAAGATGTGTTAGAGGTAGGTGTGGATGTTCCAGCATTTGAAACAATCTGCCCTGTTTCAGAAAAACGAGGAACTGTATTATAACCTTCTACACCAGATGCACCACCAACGGAAATTGTATCGATTTCTCCAACAACAGTCGACTTTGGAACATCGATTTGAATGATTGTATTTTTGGAACTTACCACGTCATTTGAATTTGGAGAAACTTCAATGCGAATATTTTCGTTTTGCTCTAAAGGAATCAGAGCGCTATTCAAAACCAATTTACCAGTAGAGCTATTGAGTGTACCAACGCTATTTACCATTTTTACTTTTACATCGTCGTCTAAACGATAAACATACACGTTTCTTTCAACACCTGGACCTTCATCTGCTAGATAATAGTCATAGCCAGTAAATTTCCAACCTGAAGATTGAATTATAGAAGATTCTGCATCATCTACAAAAAGCGGCGCGTTATACTCAAGTGAGTGAGAAATTGAAGTTCCTAACTCCAAACTCAAATCTTTGTATAAGAATACCCGCGCTGTAGAATTTAAAATTGCATTATCGCTCGTATCAATACTTCGTAAAAGCTGTGAATGACGAAATACTCCATCGAAGTTTTGCAGGTTTTGCGAGTTAAATGATTCTATAACATTTCTTACGTTTGCCTGCATTTGGCCAGTAGTAAGTGATGTAAAGTTACTATTATACTTAAAGAAGATGTTGAAGAATAAATACGTGTAATCAGGATCTACTATCACTGGCTCAATCGATAAAACACGTTTATTCTGCAAAGCTCCAACAATCAATTCTTTTTCTTCATCTGTCGTAGTAAGCGCGCCGGTCGGCTTAATTGAAATATACGCTTTACCATATTGTGGAGGATTGTTTAACTCTCCGCCCCAAACCGATATACTATCGAGTGAACCGTAAATCTGTTTAACGAGAACACGGTAATCATCAGCAGTGACTGCTCGATTCTGTGCGATATATGATAAAGGTGCGTTGTATCGTACGTTTTCAATGTTTTCTTTATCTGATCCTCCTCCTGATCGCGAATTTACTATGATTGTAGATGTACCATCAACTATAGAATCAGCCCCGCCATTCCACGTGAAAGCAGATGCACCATTTGCTAAATCTCCTTTCGTGCTTAAGAAACCAATTTCAACGATTGCTGCGTTACCTGGAAGTTTACCAATTGAATTGTTGCCAAAGTGAATCTCGTATTTACCAGCGTAGTTTTCTTCAAGAAAGTAAATTGCACTATTACCGTCAATATCTCCAGAAAATTGATCAAAGCGAGAATAAACAGAATAGGTCTCAGAATTCGCATTCTCATAAACCTTTACAACAATACTCGTTGTATCAATATTATTATCGTCAATTACAAACTTTTGATTTTGCAGCGAATTATCTACGGCATAGCGTCTTTCCTTCAAAACACCTTGATAAATCGAAAGATCGTTAAACTGATAAGTATTATTTCCTTCGCTATCAGTACTCAAAGAAACCTGAGTATCTTCGAGAAGAATAAATGTATAGTCTGATTCATCAATCGTTGTTGAAAAGCTTTCACCACGGTTAAGAGAATATGCTTGATTAGTAACACCGGCTAAAGGTGTAAGAATCATATCGATACTTGCGACAGAAGCACTTTTACTTGCAGGCGTGTAACCTAACAACTTTGCTCGAGATACGACATTTGATCGTACCTGAGCAGAATCCAGAAAGGATTCATTCATTGCTACGTGAGCATTCATTGCATTATAGTGTGTATTATAAGCAAGAACGTCGAGTAAGTTATTTAAACCTGAACCATCAAAGTCCCAATCGCGAAAAGGAGAATCACCACGTTTAAAATAATTTTTAAGGTTATCTTTAATTTGGTCGAAATCTAATTCTGTTGTATTAAACTGTGTTGTCATTTTATCTTAGTCTCTGCAGCGCGAATTCAACTTCGGCTTGCGCATTAATTTTTATTACATTAAATTCTATTGAAACACGATATGCATTTGCATCTGTATCATCAAGTATTTCAACTCTTATTGCGTTGATCCTTGGCTCATGATCTTCGAGCAAACGATATATTTCTTTCTTCATCATGATCGCAGTAAACTGATCGGTGTTTTCAAAAAGCAGTGCAGTTACATTTGATCCTAGCTTCGGTTGGAAAGGCCGCTCACCGAAATTCGTCAGCACTAGATTTTTAACAGAATTCCGAACAGCTCTTACATCGGTAACAGGAGAAATATCCATTTTCACTGGATGTAAATTGAGATTCAAATCAAGATCAGAATACAGCGCCCTCCCCGCAACATTTGACGAGCGCTGTTTACTGTAACCTGAAGTTGCGATACTCATATAATCTATTTATAACGATTAGCGCCTTTTGTAGTTATTAAACGCAGCAACTGCATCTGCATATCGCGAATTTATTTCTTTTACGATAGGCCACCATTTCATACCATCTACAAATGCAGGTCTAATTGTCACAGCACCACCGCTAAAAGTAACTCTATTGTAATGCAGTACGTGTCCTTTTTCGTTTGGATCAGTTTTTTGCGCAGCTACTAATACTTCCATTCCATTGATAGCAGCTTGCTGACCTCGCACATGGAATGTGTAATAAGTAAAGATAAGCTTTTTATTGTAAGCGGCCACCTTCCCTTCGTTCCAATATTGCCACTTTTCCTCAATCAGTTTCTTCTCAGCACTTGAAGCAACAGTATTATAATACTCACTTTCCTTTAGATCTGCCTTCGCATATTTCTCCTTGAGCTTTTTGTATTTTTTATTACGAGACATCACTTTTTCGTTTTTCGAAAATTTCTTAATTGGTGGTAGGAATGGTTTAATTAGCTCATCGATCTCTTTCCTATAAGGTGCTAGATCATCGAGCAATTCTGAATAAGATTTCTCGATTAAACCAGAGGAGCTTACCTCATTCTCCTTTTGCACTACGGTAGGAACCACTTCTTCTACCTTCTTCGGGCCCTCGGCCGGCGTTGTTGGTTCAGCGCCTTTATCGACAACCTTTTCTACCTTACCGTCAGCACTTACCTTCGGAGCATCGATGTTGGGTACATCCTTACAGAAATCGAAAGGCTCGGCTATTGCACCTGCTATATCACTTAACGCATCCCCCGCCGCGCCCGCAATATTACTGACAGCGCCGGTCACGAAATCGTTAAGATCTTCTTCGAAGTTTTGCACAAGACTCACAGCACCCGACACTTTATCCATAAGATCATCTATATCTACATCAGGGAGAGCATCACCCCACCTTTCTTTAAAGGCCGCCTTCGCCTCTGCAAGTTCTGCACCTACCTTACCCTTTAACTCTTCAAGTTCTTTTTTGAAGTTAGGAATTACGGGAATCTCGGGCATCATAGATAGCAAAGCATCTTTCATCTCATCTGCCTTCTCCGCGATATCTGCCATCGCCTTCGCACCTAAAGAAGATAACTCGGCAACCTTCGCATTGAGAGCCTCCTTCTTTGCGTTGAGAGTATCGAGAAGAGCGTTACTGGAACAATTAATAGCCATATTAGTTTAAGTCGATTCGAGATCCATCTATATCTATACTACCAGAAGCGCCTTCCACTTTATCCGGATTATTCGCTGCTATTGTAATATCATTCTTAGAGTTAAGGTCAAATGCTGCATTCGTCGCTATATTCATGTTAGCGTTCGAAATAAGAGACAATTCGCCTATAGAGTTCATAGCAAAGGTTTTAATAACGGTTTGTGCGGCATGTCCGCTAACCACCGTTTTTGAGTCTAACACAATGTTCATATTGTAATTGCCGGTAATGTTAGTAGTACTGTCTTTCACAACGTCCCTAATCTCGTTACCGCCTATGCGTGTCGTATTATTACGCGATACATTGAGCAGTCTATCAGATGGTACACCTTCATCCGGATCTAAACTACCTACTTCAATTAACTCGTTTAATCCAAGCTTGCTGACACGATTTCTTTTAATGTATTCTGTTTTATCTCCCTCTACTTCAAGATGATAGTTACCTTTCACAAGAGTTTTCATATCACCATCAACAGTCAAATTCACATTCCCTTTGACATACATGTTCTTACTCTTAAAGGTAACCTCATACTCATCACCAACGACTGTCACAGTCTTATCACCATTTGCTACAATCTCTTCATAAGTACCAGAGGTATGGAATGTAGATAATCTCTCATAATTCGGAGTATCATCAATCTCTTTTATATGACCAGACTCAGACTCATGCACATGATTCGCGGGATAAGTAGGATTAATAATCTCTTCAAGCTTACGATTCTCCCAAGTCAATCTCTCGTAATAGGTATCCTCTTTATCTGGAGAGATAGAAGTAACTCTCGGCGGAGTAGCTGTTTCAATCAACTCTTGTCGAGTATCTTCTTTCGATACATAAGGCTGAGCTGCAGCATACTCTGTTCTCGCTGCGCGGCTCATGTCTGATTCTCCGAGCAGGTCCGTAAGAGGGAATCCACCATCCGGATCGTTGAACCCGTTTGTAATGGCCGGTAAAGCAGTTGACATGCTCGGTAGGCTACCAATAACAAATGGATCCTGGAGTGCTTCTCCGTCTCGAAAAAATCCTATTACCCAACTGCCTTGCAATACACCAGTCGCGCTTTGTCCTATACCAGACATGCTTGCTCCGTTAATCGGCATCATAACGTGCGCCCAAGGCAAATGCGATGTTGGTATACCACCTAAATCGATATCTTTCTCAGGTGTGTGGTAACCAAAGCAACGAACTTTGAGTCTACCCATCTCGGAAGGATCGTTAATATCCTCTACTACACCTGTAAACCACGCTGGTTGATCTTTAAATCCTGTATTCATTCTATTTCATTTGCTCTTGAGTCGCGCTTAACACGACAGTTAACATAATATTCTCCACCTTCAAAGGTGTGTTCGACTGCTGCTATAAAGTATTTACCACTTAACGTTTTATCATATACGTCGGTATCGTCTGTCTCGAGGTATTCTTTTAATATATCTGGATCTAATGCTTTCGGAAACAAGAGTTGTATTACTCGACCAGGATTCAATTGTAAGTCACCGTGTAGTCGAAGATCATGACTTGTATTGTTTGATAGAGACCTATAAGTCTTAAGCTTAGCGATCGCTTTCTCTGTGAGATCAGTATATAGCTGGCCTGAATCTTCTGTAGACTTAACACCATCTAGATAAGCACCAGAGTTGATTGGTATATACTCTATATGCGCCGAAGTAAAGTCTTTAGCACCTTGGACCGGAGTATCGATACCATTCGAGAAGACAAACTTATCTGATAGAGTAGTACTTTCTTCAAGCGATTCTGTCTTCTCTGGATCGTATGTATAAATGTTTTGCTTATAAGTCTTAGTAGTATAGTCTAAGCTATAGTTCTCCGAGGTATAAGCACCGCTCGTGCTCTGCTCGATCTTAGATAGTTTAATATTAGAAGAGCACGAAAGGATCCTTGTAGCACGTTCTATATAGTCTGTAGTTGTATTTGGATCAGAAGAGAACTGTCGAGAATCGAAGTAAGTCTGATACACTGGCTCATTCACTATCGATGTATGGGATACGAGCTGAGTGAGTCCGTTGATCGATTGATAAAAGTAGAACGGTGCACCACTCTCGTCATAGCTGATAGATCGTAGATGTTCGATAGCATCGAATGGAGTCATATAAGGGCAGTTCCACCTAATCTTGCTCTTTGTCTCTCCGCCTAAGGCATATTTACTCAACGTTAGGTTACAGTCCCTCTCGAGTATGTTTGATATAATATCGCTTGTTTGCTTATACTCGTAGCTACGGGATATCTTTTTATGGCTCGAGATAAAGGCTTGTTCCGATATACCTTCTATTCGATAGACTTGTACATGATTATTCTGTGCTGATCTGCCATATGTAGGATATTCTACAATAAAGAATTTCAGCTCGAGAGCCTTTTCGATGTCCGTATTGTGTTCTTTCTGCTTCAAACGTATTGTAACGGTCTCTTGTCCTATACAAGGAAAGCTCTCCATGAAGTTGACACTGTCTTGTATGCTTAGACTCAGTATAACAGTAGGACTATACAGACTTTCTGATAGAGAGAATTTTACTACAAGGTTTTCAATAAACTTGCTCTCTCCACGGTGATTTATCATCTCGATGTTCTCAAGATTATAGCCCGATGGATTAAATCGGTTCCCTTTGGCGTCTGTATTCTGATTGTGTGCGCTTCCGCTCATAGTAATAGTTTCTTATATGCTTCTGCGAAGGCATGTATCTGACTCTTCTTCACTACTTTTATATCTGTACGAGCAAAGTTCTTTTCAACTTCAAGCTCGTAACGTGACTGTATAGTTAATCCCGCGGCGCTTGCTGTTTCAAGTTCAGGAGCATAAGGACCATATCGAGTCTCTCCATTCGAAAGGGTGTACGGTCCACGATATGCATCGTATGCTGTCATAGGCTCTCCTGTTACGGTATCTGTATAATTGACAGGAGCATCTCGTCCATTCAAATAAAGAGCAGTTGCCTTCCAACCAATCAATCCTTTACCAAGTACATAGGCCTCAAATTCTCGTAGATACTCACGCCGTGTAAGATTTGCGATATCAATCTCTCCGCGGGTCTCCATTGCGAGCAATTCTTGTTCGAATCCATTCATGGTCGTAGCATATCCTTCTTGAGCCCATGCTAAGGCCTTTTCAAGCCATGCATCATTCAATTGTTCTACTTCTTCGTATAATGGATTCTGTGCGTTATAAGGATTATATGTTTCAATCAGATAATCTGCACTTCCGCCATAGCCTGTGCTCTCAAACTGAAAGAAATTCTTTACATCTGTGATTTTGTGGATATATAACTGAAAAAAAGTTGGATCAAATCGATCAATCAAAGCATACGCATTACTATTGATGTCTCGGATTCTTAGATACTCGTGTGATAAGTCTAAACCAAGGAAAGTGTTCTTATAATACGATTCTCCAAAGCTTGCCTTAATTCCGTCTGTGTTTCCAAATACACCTGGCAACACTTGAAGTACTGAACGATTATCATATTGTTTGGCTATATACCTTTCAAGCTCTTGTTCTGACTTTGGCCAGGCTCCGATACCTTCTTTCAGAAAGTCGTTAACAATAAAGAATGTCCAATAGAAGTCTGTGGTGCCATAAAGCTTCTGTGATACTACATCGGGTCTTTCACCAGATGTTACTTTATAGTATGTGTAGTTAATATAAGGATCCGCAGCGATGTCGTCTACATCGACGTGACGGAATATGTCCTTTATATTAACAGTTTCACCTGTCCTTTGGATGTCGTATTGCCTTGTTGGAAAATTTTTAAAGAATGACATTAGCTTTTGCTTTCATTTGATTTGTTAACGGTTTCCCATATAGCCTCTTGTTCATTTAATCGGGCTAAATCTGCATCAGATGCACCTTGTTCGGTGGCCAATCCATCCGCACCAATGCCACGATTCTCATCGTCGCCGAGTGTTTCAATATCAAACCGTGTTAGAGCTCGTGTTTCTTGGAATGAAATAGATACATCTACTTCAAGAGGTGATCCATCAGTGTGGAAGACCGGTGCTGTTGAGTTAAACGATGATTGTACACCTTGCAAATAACAGGAATAGATCTTTGGAATGTATTTGTTCTCATTCTTTTGACCATCGAGAAAGCGAATACGCCACACTGGTGGATACCTTAAAGTAAGATTTTGTTGATTGCCATTCGAGTCAGCGTATGTGTACTTACGAAATGTTTTGTGTATTTTCTGTATCTCTTTTGCTTCACTTTCAGACCGAGCAATCATTTTAAAGGCAAAGGTGAAGCTTCTAACACTATTGCCCGAAAAGGTGGTATTTGTATTAGGATTTAAAATAGTCTTTGCCTTAAACTGTAACTTATCACCATAGCCAGGTAACGCCATAGCAGCAATCGCTGCGATTTCTCCAGCTCTTGCATCTTTTACTTGATTAAGCAGTGCATTTGATCCTACTTTAAATTTGTTCATCGCACCATCAGTAGTTGCTGCAGCCTTTACCGCTTGATTCAATGCACCTCCTAAAGAACCAAGATCAATTGTATTATACGTTGCCTGGTCACTTATTTCAATACCAGATGGACAGGGAAACCAGATTGTTTTTAATTGGACATCACCAGATGATGTATCATAAGCCGTGAATTCAATACAAGGACGGTCCGCTTGTCCGCGCAATTCAAGTGGATACATAAGGCCTTCTGCTCCTGAGTCGTATCCACCTCTTAGTCCAAATCCAAGCTGATCAGTGATTGAACTAACTGCTCCGCTAATTTCGTTTCCTATTAATTTTGTTATTTTTCCAATCATATAAATACCTTTAGTAGTTATTTATAATAAAATCATGGCATACTCAGGGCGATATAGACCAAAGAACATAAAGAAATATGAGGGAGACCCATCAAACATAAAGTATCGATCTTTGTGGGAAAGACAGGCCTTTAAGTATTTAGATGCAAATCCATCAGTAATCGGATGGAACTCAGAAGAAGTTGTTGTACGTTATCGATGTAAGACAGATGGCAAAATGCATAGATACTTCACTGACTTGTTTATTCGTATGAAAGACGGCAAGTGCTTTTTAGTTGAAATCAAGCCTAAAAAGCAAACAGTGGCGCCAAAGCAGGGCGCAAGAAAAACAAAAAAGTATATAAAAGAAGTCATGACTTATGCTAAAAACATATCAAAGTGGGAAGCGGCTACTGAATTTGCTCATCGAAATGGTATGACATTTCAAATTTGGAATGAAGATACATTGAAATCACTTGGTATAAAACTACTCACATAGTTATAAATAGACTATATAATGGCAGTTTCATACATAGATAGATTACAGTCCCAAGCATATAAAGCTGGAGTTGAAAAGAATACTGAAAGATCTTTAAGTTGGTTTAAACGCCAACTAATAGGAATGAAGTCATTCAATAGACAAAACCTTTTACGGGATGATAATCTTAAGACTCGTAGTCGTCCATTGCCTGGTCGCATGTTTATGTACTTCTATGATCCAAAACATAAAAAGACATTGCCCTATTATGATAGGTTCCCTCTTATTTTTATGGTAGAAAAAGCAAAGGGAGGTTTTTATGGTCTTAACCTACACTATTTGCCTCACAAACAGCGAGCCCTTTTCTTTGATAGGCTTACAGACTATTCTACAAATAAAAAATACGATTTAAGTACTCGCCTAAGATTATCTTATAATCTTTTGAAAGGTGCTTCTAAATTAAAGATGTTTGGTCCGTGTTTTAAGCACTATTTAAGTGAGCACGTAAGATCTCAAATGGTTGAGGTACCAGCCAGCGAATGGGAAACTGTTTTGTTTATGCCAACCGAAAACTTTAAGAAAAAGAATAAGAACCAAGTTTGGTCCGATTCACGTAAAATGATATGAGCTTCTTAGATAAATTAAAAAGTACTGTTAGTCCTACAACAATTGATGATTTTAAATCCACGATTGGTAAACATGCTGGATTAGCTCGTACAAATAGATTCTTAATCTATATGCGGCCGCCGTCGCAGTCTATTCTTAATATAGATATTCAAAACATAGCAATCACCGCACTATCGGGTGACTTTAAAGCATCTTCTCTTTTTAACGATCCAAGAGATATTGCTTTACTTTGCAATCGTTGTTCTTTACCTGGCCGACAAATACAAACATTAGACAATCCTCATTTAGGATTTAAAAATAGCATTAAACATCCTACAGGCTATTTTAATGAAGATATCGAATTTGAATTTCACTTAACAAACGATTATTATATGAAAAAAATGTTTGATAAGTGGATGGGTTTAGTCATTAATCAAGAAACCTATTGTAAGAACTATGATAGCGTCTATACTTCAGACATAACGATTCAGCAATTAAATCAAGACAATACACCTATTTATGGTGTTGAGCTATTTAACGCCTTTCCTATTACTATGAATGCAATAGAGCTGAGCAATGAAGGCGGTGACTCTACACAAAAACTAAGCATAGGGTTTACCTATGAAGACTTTAAACCATCAGGTGGAATATCCTCAACCTTCGGTGGTATCAAAAACGCGATTGGAGGATTGTTTAATTAAAAGAGTATTAAATTATTATGAATACATTACCAAAACTAGATACACCAACATACACAACTGTTCTACCTTCTACAGGTGAGAGCATTGAGTACCGTCCTTTTCTTGTAAAAGAAGAAAAGATCCTTATGATTGCGCAAGAGTCGAATGACAATGCTGCAATGATTAAAGCACTTAAAAACATCATCAGGTCATGTACAGAAGGACAAGTTGATCCAAGTAAATGTACGGTGTATGATATTGAATTTTTGTTTTTACAGTTTAGAGCTAAGAGTGTTGGAGAAACAGCTCCAATTCGTTTAAAGTGCGAAGAGTGTGGCGAATTTACAGAAGTAGAGATTGACCTATCAGAAGTTGAAGTTCAGTATCCTGAAAATAAGCCAGAAAATAATATCAAGCTTACTGATAAAGTAGGTATTAAACTGAAAGAAGTGTCCGTAGATGAAGTTGAAACACTTTCAGGCGAGACTAATTCAAAAAACTTTAATAAGGCTATTGCGGCGGTTATTGACGTAATCTATGATGATGATAACGTATATAACGTAAAGGAAACAAGCGCTAAAGAAGTTTCTGAATTTATTGATACTTTAAGCCACCATCACCTCGAAAAGATCCAAAACTTTATCGAAAACCAACCAATGCTTAAACACATTGTTAAATTTAAGTGCGAAAAGTGTGGTCATGAAAATGAAGTAGAGTTGGTTGGACTACAAAGTTTTTTTACTTAGGCCTTTCTCATGATTCTTTACAAAATCACTATCAAACCAACTTTTCTATGGTTCAACACCATAAATATAGTCTAACAGAACTTGATAATATGATTCCTTGGGAAAGGCAAATTTATGTATCACTCTTATCACAATTTATAGAAGAAGAAAACGAACGATTAAGAAAACAAAATGGCTAACCAAATTCCATCAGATCCCGCTAATCAAAAAATTGCGGACTTGACACAAGACCAACTTAATGTTAGTCGCGGTCAATTCGCCAAGATCAATGCAAGCAATGAAGCATTAGGCGCGGTTATTATGGAGCTTGCCGCGGCGCAGTCGCAGCAAGAGAATATTGAAGAAAAGACAATTAAACGTGAAAAATTCTATCGTCGTAAAGATTTCATCTTTAACCAAATTGTCGCGCGTTTTCAAAGAGTAGCCGCCAAAAAGGCAGCGATACAATCTGAAAATCAGTTTAATAAAGATTTAATTGAACAAGAAGCTCAAGTAAATGCTGCTTTTTCTATTGAAAAGTCGAGTGCTATAACAGCCACTACTGTAGGATTCATGAGTAAAGATATCTCGAGGTTATCTGACTTTATGATGGGCAATAAACTCGCTGATGAAGAAAATCGTAGAGAAATGCTTGATGCTCTTAAGGAAGATAGAACTAAGCGTGGAGATTTTAAAGAGAAAAGATATCAGGGTTTCTTTAAAACCTTAGCCAAAATCGTAATTGGTGTACCACTCTTTTTAGTTGGTTTCTTTGAAGGATATTTTGAGTCACTGTCTAAATCGTTTAGGGTAGCTGGTAAGTTTATAGATAAAAAAGCCTTTGACGGTTTTTTTGGTAAGACGAGTGACGCGATAAAAACCTCATTTAGCAATTTAGGTACTAACATCAAAACTAAGATTGGAGATTTCTTTAAACGATTTGGTAAAAAGACTGGAATAAGTGGTGCTCTTGAAAGAATTAAAACTTTTTTCACAGATGTGTCTAAGTTTTTTAAAAGACTTATAGGCCCTCGTAAAATAAAAGCAGCAGTAAATGCAGTTAAGTTTGTTATTGGCAAAGTAGCAGGGTTTTTCAACATGATAAAAACTACAATTACAGGTAGTTCGCAGTTTAAACGCTTTATAGACTTTGCAAAAAGGGCCAAATTCCTTGGCAAGATATTTGGAAAAATATTCTTTCCTATTAAAGTGATCATGGGTGTATTTTCTTTTGTAAAAGGATTTACGAAAGGATACAAAGAAGGTGGAATTATGGAAGGTATTAAACAAGGTTTGATTAGTCTTTTTGATACACTCATTGGTAGTGTACTAGAATTATTAGCGAATATAGCGTCTGTTGTCCTTAATTTCCTTGGCTTAGAGAACGCGGCTAAAGCTGTTAAAGAGAGTATGGCTATGATGATTGATGGTGTAAACGGTGTAATCGGCGGCTATATTGATCTTCTAAAAGGCGTATTTACATTAGACGGCGCCTTAATCATGGAATCTTTAGGAAAAATTTGGAACGGTATCAAAAATATATTGATGGCTGGACCAAATTACTTTATGGCGCTAATAAAGGATGTATTCGGTTCAGACGAAGAAGGAGAAGGTGGCTTAATTAATAAAATCAAATCACTTTATCAAAGAATTAAAGATTTTTTATCTGCGCCACTTGAAAAAATTACGGGCCTTCTTAATAAACTAAACCCTTTCGCGGATGATTCGGCTGCAGAAATTAGAGAAAAGATAGCTAAAGAACAAGCTCGTATAGCACGTTCACAAGCAGGTGAAAATGAATACGTTGGTAAAGAAGAAAG
>Ga0181387_1000176_pt1 | contig 14683 bp, 22 predicted proteins | sample 10SPOviralmetaG_FD_130119 | JGI IMG/M metagenome (GOLD analysis project Ga0181387, IMG submission 130119) | Marine viral communities from the oligotrophic San Pedro Time Series (SPOT) site, San Pedro Channel, CA, USA - 10 SPOT_SRF_2010-04-27 | ecosystem: Environmental > Aquatic > Marine > Strait...
ATGGTAATAAAATAATAATAAATAAAAAAAATCTATGACTATTACCGTAATACTTTTAATTTACGACTCTTACCGACTTGATTATTTGACATTTTCTATCATTTTATGACATATTACGCGACTCCCTCTGCTTCTCCGCGAAATTATGAGGGATTACCGTAAATTGGTGACCATCTATTGTGAATGTAGCTGGTTGCTCCCTTTGCCACGTTTTGATAAATGTCCTCTGGACAAACTGCTCAATACCCTTATTTCCATTTGCTATAATCTTGTCCTCACTCTCACGAAGCAACTGGTCTATTTTCTCCTCCGCCAATCCCAACTCTGCTTTCAGTTCAAAGTTCTCTTGTTCAAGGTCTTCTATCTCTACCTCTTGGAATGAGAGCAAAGTTCCACTCTTTGCTTGGTTGTATTTGCTCTTCAACTTCTGATATCTATCCAGCAAATCTGATTCTTCATCCACCCTTCTCTCCATCTTCTTGTAATCATCAAGCAAGTCTTCGTGAGCATCCTTCAACTCCACCAACTGATTCAGACATTCTTCCGCCGCTCTCTCAACCATCGCCTCCACCTCATCTCTGGTATATAACTGACCCTCCACTACTTCTGCTTGGACTACTGGGGTATCTTGAACTGGTTCTGCTTGTACCTCGCTGGCTCTCTGAACATTACGCTGGCGATTGGCGTGGCGAGTATTACGCTGACGACGGACACCGTTGGGCATCTCTCTCTCTGTGTTAGTTGTTTGATTTCCTTCCATATCTATTTCAAATTTACTTTTTAGGAGTGGATTGGGAACTCTTTTCAGCATAGAAAACTATTATCGTAGGGTGTTTTTATTTCATCAACCAAGTCGCTGTCTCTCTGTCAGTGATATACTTGTGGAGATTGGGGGTGAACGTTATCTTCTTTTTGTCGCAAAATCGCTTCAAACTCTTCGGACCACAAGTTTGGAATATGAATCGCAATTTCCAAGTATCATATATCTTCATCTTGGACTTGATTTCAATCTGCTCCTCAAAGTGGTATTGGATTTCCCTTGCCAATCCCTCACCCAACTTCAATACATTATTGTTCAGTTCCAACACACCCTTCTTGTTCTTCCACGAACCAATAATGGTCTCGTTGTTGTCGTAGAGTGACTTGAAATCACCAGTTGGAAATGTATCCAAATCCACATAGCATCCACCGTGACACTTCAATATCAGTGGACGCAAGAAATCCACCTTGACAAATGGGTCACGGTTTTCCATATCCAATCGCTGGAATAGTTCGGCAGTCTCGTACCGTAGTGCTTTGAGGTCCTCTTCCGTCCACAATTTGTATTCCATATTGTTCTCCTTGCACCACTCTTTCCACGCATTGGAACTCTCCACAAATGTTGGAAACTCTCCAAAATCCTTGTTCCGAACTTTGAGAAATATTTGGTGGATAGTCTCCATAATAGTAGGTAATGTGTTGACACACTCCTAGTTGAAGGGTTGATTTCCATTCATAAGGATTTCAAATTTACTTCGCATCAATATAGAAAACTATTACGAATATAGCTATTAATACATCAAAATAAAATATAATATATAATAAATGAATACATTAATAAAAAATTGTTTAATTCCTATAATTTCATTAAATATATATTATTTAGGATATTATAGCAATCAAATTAAGGACATCTTTAACTCCAATTAACAAATTGTTAATTCAAATTAATCAATAAATAATTTATTTGTAAAGTAAAAATAAAAAATAAAAACAAATCAAAAAAAGGATATCTTTGTTTAATTGTAATTAACAAATTGTTAATTACAATTAATCTCAAATTTGAAGTTTAATCAAAATTAAAATATCAAGTATATTTATTTATGGTGAATCCCTATGGAAATTGGTGGGCTTCATCCGATGGGGAGTTTGTGATTAATAATCCAAGATATGACATGATGGGAGAAGGATATGGAACTCCTTTTAATATTAATGATCCAAAAATATTCAAGAGTTTTGAATCAAAAATAAATAAATTAAGAAAATCTTCAAGTATTGAAGAATTAAAAAAGAATTATAGAGATCTTGCAAGAAAATATCATCCGGACAAACCGGATGGCTCACACACTGATTTTATTGATATTAAGAAAGAGTATGATAAATTAATTACTTCTTTTTAGAAGGTTTCTTGTAACCTTCAAATATCTTCTCTGGCTTAATCTTCTTCTCTTTCTCTAATTCCTCTTTTATATTTATTTGTATTTTATCATAAGTACGAGGATTTTGAATTTGCTTCACTTTAACCGTTTTCTTTGGCATTATATAATAATTTATATTTTTTTTATAGATATTATTAAAATATTATATACTTTATAATGAGCTTAATTGTTACTGCGAATATTGACTCTGAACTTGAAATTACGAACAATTCTAATGTTTTCAAACCATATTCATATTCTAATAGATTGCTAAATACTCTTAAAATACCGGCTAATTCACAAATAGCATTACAATCTGCGAAAATTAATAAAACTGGTGAGATTGTTGTATCTAAATCAAACTCTGTTTTTGGTCACTATTTTGGAAGACCTTTGACTGGTGGTGGTTCTAATTCCCAATCTACGACTTCCGTGCCTTTTATTGGATATGCCGGAGATGAAGATGAATTAGAAAATGGACGAAGAATTACAACTAATGTAATTGGATTTGCGAATCAAATTCAAAAAGGTATCTCTGATAGAGCATATCATCCAGCTATAATAACATCTACTTCTTCCACTGTAACTGTCGCACCTTCCTACTCTACTAATGTATGGGATGGATATGATTGGACTTTCCCACAACAAACTGGAACAAGTACGACTATTGCTGCTTTCAATTTTGTTGATGTATCAGAAGGAGAAACTGGACACTTCTCTGTGGATGGCTCTGGTAAAACGGTTACTGGTGATAGAACTGTTGGTTTCCAAGTAAGAGCTGATAATTTCCCAATAGCCCAAAATAATGGTGAAGTGCAGATGGATTGGAGTGCTGCCAATTCAAGCACCGCAAGATCTCCTTTCTTTTGTGGTTTAAGTCGTATTAATACTCGGAAAGATGGGGTTGGTGGTATTGTGATGCCAAATGCTTACAATCCCAGTCGTGAAGGTGGGGGAAATGGAGGTGCAGCTTTTAGAAACTCTGGTGGTGTTGCTTTTTGTGATATCTGTATTATGAGGATTGGTGAAGAATTAAGAGTCTTTCAAAGTGGAGTTAACTCTGCTGGTGCTGGTGGTGGAAATAATGAATTAGTTATGAATGAAATTATTTATTATGGTACTCATAATGCTAATTTTGGTTCTATTTATAATTTAAGAACTAATGCAACTGGTTATGATAGTGTCAAATTTAAACTTAATAATGAAGAAATAAGTATAGTCCTTATGAAAGGTGCTTCGGAAACTTTACTCGTTGATTATACTACTATTGCTGCTGCTGGTGGAACAAAGAATGAAGTCACTAATCCGACTACTTGTGCTAAATGGGCATTATATCCACACTTCGGAGCAAAGGGTAATGGTAAAGCAATCACTCTTGATTCTGTCAAACACTATACCCATTATCCGAGTTTAGCAACTGCTGCCGACCCTACAAGATATGACTGGTGGCAATGGTGTGAAGCACATGAGACTCAAACGCAATGGGCGAGATTTATGGAAGCGAGACCTTTTAATGATAAGAACTCTACTACTGTTTTAGCACCATTAAAGGTTAATACAAGTGGTGGTATGGATGGTTATGAAAATCAATTAATTACCAAACAATTAGGTTCAAATGTTGAAGAGATATTCTTATTCAGATTAACTCAAAGATGTAATACTGGTGAACTCTTTGGATTTAGAGGTAAACCTATATCTCCAACAGCAGCTGGGGGAACTAATCTATTGGTAAATATTTCAAGTATTTCTACACCAACATTATCTTCAAATGTTTCTTTATTTGTAAGATTAAATAATTTTACTCAAAATACTATGAATGCAAGAATGGGAACACAAAGTAAAATTGTTGCTCATTTACCAAGATTTGATACAAGTGGTAATGATACTGGTGGTCTTTATTTTGAGCCGAGCGAGCGAGTATATGTGGATTTAAATAATCCAACAGATTTGTACCTTAATTCCTTTGATGTTGATTATTGTTATGAAAATGAACAATTATGTAAAGCATTAGTTGGTAAAACTATAACAGTATTCCATATTAGAGAAAAACCATAATAAGATATATTTATAGAATTATTTTCTTGTATAAATATAAATATGGAACAATTAAATGATGACCAAATTCAAACAATTATTACGGCATATAAAAAGAAGAGAGAGTCGGAGATAAAGCAATATCATGAAGTATTAAAGAATGATGAAGAGTTTAAGAAGAAAAATAGATATAGGGCAAAGAAATGGTATGAGAATAATAAAGATAAAAGAAAAGAATATTATCAAGAAAATAAAGACTTTCAAAATGCTAAAAATATTTATAATTATCATAAAAAGAAAGATAATTTAGATTATTTTAAAAGTAAACACCAAGAAAAACATAAATTATTAATTGAGAAAAATTGGATTAAAGAGGAAAATTAGCGAGATATTCTTCCTTATATTGTATTGCTTCTTCAAGAGTTTTGAATCTTTTACTATGAACTTTACCATTTATCATTTTTTGAAACATATATCCTTTTTCTTTTTGTTGAATATTTTTAATTTGTAATTTATTATTTTTATTAAATGATGTATTTTGACAATTAGTTTGTCTATCACACCATCTCAAATTGTAGAGATGATTATTACATTTATCTCTGTCAATATGGTCTATTTCTTTGTAATTGTGTGGATTAGGGATATAATGGATAGCAACTAATCTATGAACTAAAAAGTGTATATGTTTTCCATCTTTACAAAGATGGACTGTATAATAACCACGACCATTATCTCTTGGTTTCAAAAACTTCTTTCTTTTATTTGAATAAACTGACCCATCTTCATAAATTAAATAATTAGGGTAATCTTGAACTTCCATACTGGTAATTATTTTAAGATTTAATTCAAATTTAATTATATCTATATATATAATGAGTGAGTATACCGATACCCTATTACTAAACTGTTCAAGGAAGGCTGGGGTAGAATCAAGAAGTGGTAATAATACTGAAAACGCGCTATGGACGAATCCGCTCCAACAAGCAGTCAAATTAGATGTTGGGGATAAGGTAGAAATGGAGTCAGTATTTATTAATGAAGTTGGATCGGCTAATCCGAGTACGATTGAGTTTAGTGGAAATGTAAATGGAATTAATGAAATAGTTGATTACACAGAAACAGACCAATTAGAACCTTATGATCTTATGGATACTACTTATAATGCGAAATATAGATTAGGTAAATATAGGAAATTAGAAACTACTATTAAAAGTGGACAAACAATACCTTTGCAAGATAATGTTGCTCCTTTAATTTATGGGTATTATATGACTTCTAATGAATATCCTCAATATATTCAACAACCAAGAGCTTTCTCACACAATTATACTCGTGGTAATAATCCAAGTAATTCTACTATTTATAATCACAAAGATTCAACTACTGATGGATTTTTATCATTTACAGTAAGACCAAATATATTTTGTAATAATGATTGGAGAAAATATAAAGATCAAAGTAATAATGATATTTATAAACAAATTGTTGATAATTCAAGATTCACTATGTTTGTTAAAGATAAGGTTTATTATGATTTTGAATTAACTGATGCTGAAAAACAATTCCCAACTAAATCACATAATGGTGTCTTTTCAGAGGCTAATTATATTAGAATTAGAGAAAGATTAGATATATCAATTGATGCTGGATTTAATACTCCTTCTGCTGTTGCTGAACAAATCACAAGACAACTCACAGAAACTAAATCACCGGAAATATTCCAAATTTTAGATGGAGAAGGATTTGTTAGAGATATCACTAAAACTGTTAGCACAAGCACTTATAAACCTATTGAATGTGTTAATTATTGGCAGTTTGATAGTGTTAATTACACCAATTTTAGAAGTTCTGTATTGCCTATTTTAGCACATGATGCCGCTGCTCCCGCGACTACTGTAAATACTCAAAATCTTACTGACTTTATGTCTTCTTTTGCTTATATTGGTGTTAAAAGACCGGAAATATTTGAAGCTGGGAGAAAAATGGCAAATGATATAGTTCCTAATTGTCCACGTATAAGAAGACTTAATGGTACATATAAAACTGAACTATTTACAGATGGAGATGATGGTTTCCAAGTCGCAGAAGAAATGCATTTAAGAAGGGGAAATCCTCAAAGAGGAGATGACTATGTAACTACTAATATACCTTATACAGAAGAAAATTGTGCAAAGATAAGAGACTTTTTAGATGCCCAAGGTTATTATCCAGAGCTATTTCAAGGATTAGTAAATCAATCTGCATATGCTCCCAACACAGATGTATTTTTTGGTATAGATTACGCTCCAATTAGATTTTTCCATATGAATGCCTTTACAACTGATACAACTCAAACTAATCATATGGATGGATTTGGTTCTGATCATTATTTAAATATGACAGCTCCTAATAATGTTAATCACACATCATATCCTATCTTTATGGAATGGCAAGAAGAAAATAGAGATGTATTTCTTGACCCCTATATATCACAAAACCAAGTAGGAGATGTCAAATTTAGTTATGGATTCGCAAAAGCATTCAATATTAAAACTGCTGTTGTTGATGATCCGGACTTGGGAACTTTTAAAGACATAGATTATTATGTTATCCAGTTACAAACTGCATTAGTAGGTATCCCAAGAGATTTATTTAATGAAACGAGTACATTTGTATTTGAACCATACCCAGCAATAAGAACTGGTAGAAGAATAGGATTTGATTTCCACGCAACAGCATTCTCTACATGCATTGTATCACCTTATTCCGGACAGTGTAATATAGATATGGGAACTATTACTAATGTCGGTGGACAGAATACAATTGTTCCAGAGACTGGTTCTAAAATTGTAAATATTGGTAAGACTGGTGCTTTGACAAGTGAATTAACAGATTTATCTCCTTACTTTACCCAAGTTTATATGGGTGCTAATAATCCGGAAATAGCATATAATACTGAAACTAATAGATTTGAATTATTAAGACTACATACTGCTAATAATGTAGGTAATACTGCTTACTCTGGTAATCCAGCAGATAATATTAATAATTCCGGTCATACAAGTTTCCTTGCACTTAAACCTCCCGGAGTAAATTTGGACTCTGGTGATACTGTTTATAAATTAAATCCAAGACCCTCACAATTAGGTTTCTCTTCTGTATTTAAACCTTATAAAGCCAAAGCTCAACAACAATATATAAACTTTGCCTATCCCGAGCCACCAACATCCGCGTCCGCTAATACCGCAAATAGACAATATATAGAAGGAGATAATGATAATATTAGTAATTATCATATATTTGATGCTCATGGTGGTATTTATATAGAAAACTTTGGTTACTCTGAAAAGAACTGGGAAGATAATTTATGGGATATTTTAGGATTTAGATATGAAGCAGTTCAAGCAAAACCTTCATCAGAAAATGTACTCTCAAACAGAGTTAATAATGATAATAAATTGGTTCTTTATAGACCAACCACTAATTGCGAAGTTGTATCTACTGATAGTAAAGCATATTTCACAAATAGATTTGGTGCTAATATGTATTATACTGCACCACCATATCCTTATACTGTCTTTTCTTGTGTTAAAACCACAATAGGTGGACACGACGCATTTAATTTCACTCATCCTATGCTCACGACTCATCCGGAAGTATCCATCAAAACTCAATCTATGGCTATACCAGCATCTGATATTCAAAAAAGTGTATTAAAACCTTATTATGCTATAAGATCTTCTCTTTTAGAAGGATATACTGCTATTGGTGGTGTCCCAACTGGGGCAAATTTACCAATCATATCTGTTGTTGATAAATACTCCGCCCAAGGTGATTTTTTCTTTGGAAAAGGTCAAATACAATTTACTATTACTAAACCTACCGTTATTGCAGATGTCACTACTGCTATTACAGATCCGGATGGAACACTCTCTAAATGTGATGAAAGTTCTGCAATAGTTTATAAAATTACTAAATTAAAAAAGACTCCGGAAGATATCTTATCAATGATATTTAAAGAAGCTGAAAAATCACAAAAAAAAATTAAGAAATAAAATATCTATATCTATATAAATGTGGACTAATGATGAGATGAAATACTTTGAATCTGCTAATTGGGGAGATAAAGTTCTCAAAGATGAAGAGGGTGAAGGTGGTTGGGGTTGGGAGTTAGTTCATTGCGAATTAAATACGGAAACCTATGCTGACGCAAAAGATTTAGTCAAAAAGGTATTTGATGATGTACAGTCCGGTGATTTCAGTGTTGAAGATATCTACAATAAATATACAATTCACGGATATTAAAATCTAATTAATAATATGGATTCGCAAGTATTTGAAGAATTAATTGTTTTATGTAAATCTAATGAAAGAGAAGATTTAGCACAATATCTAACATCTATTGAAGAAATTATAGTTGAAGATAAAGACTATTCTCCAACAGCAAAAGAGAAAAGAGAATTTAAAAAAGACCAACAATTAGATTTAATTGAAGAAGGTGAACCGGAAGATATCCGTGTTATTAAAGACAAAGATGGTTTTTATTCCCTTGCTTAACTTTCTTCTTCTTCTTCTTTTGAACTATTAAATAACCATCTCTTTCATCATTTTCTATGAGTCTCAAACGTAAAAGAGCAAATAATGAATGAGCAAACTTATCATGATCACTTGCATAAATTGGTAATCCTTCCCTTTTTCTTCTTTCTATTTTGTTTAAAAATCCAAAATAGACTCTTATTTGATCTTTAATATGATATCCTATATGTTTACTCATATTTATCATATGTTCTCCTACTTCATAATAATATTCTAATTCTTTTTCTTCATCACTCTCATCAACAGAATAAGTTGATACAAGAGTTCCTTTCCAATAAAGACAAATAGAACCATATTTACCTACTTTTTTTTTCATAATAATATATATATTTTAATATCTATATATTTAAATGGTGTTAAGTAATAAGCAGAAGTTTAATATGAAATACAAACAAGATAAGAATAAATCAAATTCAAAAGCAGATATAGTTAGATTAACTGGCATCCCTAAAAGAATATTAGATGAAGTATTTGATAGGGCAATCGGAGCAAGAAAAAACAATCCACAGTCTGTGAGGAGTGTTAGTGGTAAAAAGATAGGAGGGACATCCTTAAAAGGTAAGATGAGCGGACCACAATGGGGGATGGCAAGAATATATAGCTTCGTTATGAAGCAACCCGGAACGTGGGGCAAGGCTGATGCAGACATTGCTGATAAAGTTCGTAAATTAAAGATTAAGGGCTTTACGAGATAATTTCTTAATATATTGATTTTCAACGTGAACACACATATTAGTCTCATCTCTTCCTCTATCATATCTACCAGAGATCTTTGTTGTATAGGGAGATGACCGATGTTTCCAAAAATAGAGATTATCATAGCAATTCCATATATAGTATATTTTTAAATTTGGATTCTCTGATAGGAGTTCATCTCCCTTAATTAATTTATTCTCTCCGAACATTAAAGTAGGATATTGTCCAAAATTACATCTTCTACTTTTCATCTCAATAAAGTAATTATCATCAAAATAATCAAATTCAAACATTTTTCCATATTTTTCTCTTGTTGATTCAATATTATCACTAAAATAGGTTTGTAAAATAGGTAATTTATATTCTTCTTGTCTTTCTCCAAAAGTAATATCTTTCATCTTTTTAGATTCACTCATTATATATAATACATAGATAAAAAATATTGATTAATTGAACGTGAGAATAACTTTTCCTTGTTTTGATTTTAATCCAAATACTTTATTTTTTTTAATTAATCTTTTATTTGTTAATTCTTTTATTTTATCATCAGATAAGATAGGATTAATATGATTAATACAAAAAGGAGATTCATTATATAAATAACACGCTTTTCTAACAGTAGAAATATCACCATAAGAAGCAATAAACATGACATCATGATAAACATCTTCATGACATAAATAAGTATCACTTGATAATTGGTGATTAGAAGAGCAGTATTTAACTACTCTTTTTGCTTTTAACATAATTAGATTTTTTAATTTTAAATTTGGTCTTTGTTTTTTAGTTTTAGATTTTAGGATATCTATTAATTCACAGACATCTTGAACTTTATCGTTATATTTTGCAGAACTAATATATTGTGGAATATTTCCTATTATTTCTTGTTTTATTAATGTTTTTGGTATATATACACTTAAACAATTAAATAATTCAATTAAATCCATTTTTGAATGAGTTTTATGTATTATTATCATATATTATTACAAATAAAATAATTACTTGCCATAGCCACAGTTCTCATCCTCATCCGAACTATAAGTCTTTTTTTCTTGATTTTGCGTAGATAATAATAACTCCTCATATAATTTTTGATATTTAATAGCCATTTGTTGGTATTTCTGAATTTGAACGAGTAATTTATCTTTTTCTGCTTTATGTTCTACTTCTGCTTCTTCACGTACTCTTTTTTCTTTCAAATATTTCTTCCTTATTCTAATAAAATCTTCATTATCTTCTCTTTTGACTACTTGTATTTCTACTTCTTTACCGCCTCCATTGGGTGGCTCTGCCATCTCGGCATAATCTTCAACTTTCTCTTCTATCTTCGGCTTTCCTTTGGGTGGCTCTGCCATCTCCTCCACTTTACCAATATTATTAATTGTGCTTAATAATTGATTCATTCTGTCTACTTCATCAATAGAGAGATTCATTTTATATATTTCTAACTCTTTTTGTAAATTTATTATTTTAACATCATTTTTAAGATTTACTTTATTTTTTGATTGATAATGTTTAAGATCTTTGAATAAGGCAAAATACCACTTTTGTGATTTAGCAAATTGTGGTTCATTAATCATTTTATTAATACGCCAAAGATATTGTCTCCTAGTAGAATCACTATAATCTTTTGAATCTAAATAAGTCTCAACATCCAAACTTTCCAACATTATATATATATTACATAGAAAATAATTCTTAAATATGTTAATTTGAATTAACAAATTGTTAATCTCAATTAACACTTTATTTCTTTTTTATAATTCTTTTGAACTTTTTTTTTTCTCTTTACAAATATTTAATTTAACGATTAATTGTAATTAACAAATTGTTAATTGTAATTAACAAATATCTATTTCAACCATTGATAAAATTGATTAGGGTGTTTTACTTTATCTTTCCTTATCGTTGAGGGAATATCTCTTTCTATAAAATTTGCCGGATAATTATAATAAATAGGTAAATCTATATTGTACATCATGACATCTATTGCTCTTACTCTATCTTTATTAACTGCTTCTAACATCTTTTCTGCTATCTCCCAAGTGGGAATAAAATAGGCAAGTGTCATCAATATTCTATACTTATCTTTATCTAAAATATTAATACCTTCTTTTGATTCTATATTTATTTTAGTATTATCTGTCATCTTTTTATTATGAAAAAAGCCACCTAAATATGTAAATGAATCTGTTGGAAGTTGAAGATCAGCATAATCATTTACTAATTCTGCATCATCTTCAACAATAAGAGTATTATTTAATTTATTAGTTACAATATATCTCCAAATATTAGTATGTGATAAATAGCAACCACATTTGGCTTTATGTTGATTTGTATTTCTAATACTATGATATGATATCATTCTGTCAAATATTGGATGTTTATCTTGAAGATCTCTGTAATCTGTTGCGGACCAACGAGTATAACTATCATCAAAAGATTCCATCCTATCAAGACATCTATCCAAATTTACTACATATTTCCTCTCAATCATTTAATATATTTACTTATATTATAATGACAGCAAAAAAAGTAGTTATTAGTCCAAGTAAAATAAAAGGTAAGAAGTTAACAGCAATATTCTATGATAAAGACAATAAGAAAATAAAAACAACACATTTTGGTGCGGCTGGTATGAGTGACTTCACTATTAATAAAGATGAAGAAAGAAAAAAAAGATATCTTAATAGGCATAGGGCAAGGGAGAATTGGAACTCGCCAATGACGGGGGGAGCATTAAGTCGCTGGATATTATGGAATAAGACTACAAGAAAGGCATCTATTGCTGATTACAAAAGGAGATTTAAATTAAGTTAAGGGAGTGATTCTTTGAGTTTCTTAATCTCCTCCTTCAAATTATGAATGATAAGTTCATCAAGACCCTCGGCAGAAGTCTCATTATCAAGTTGTTCTTTGAGATCCTTGTTCTCCTCTTCCAACTCTTTAATCCGTTGATCTTGTTTCTTGATGTAGTCCACAACATCCTCAAATCCGTTAATAAGAGCCATTTATTTAATAATATAATTTTAACTACAAATGATTTCAAATTTAGATTAAGTTAGATTTGTCATCGGGGGGTGTAGGTTCTTCATCTTTCAGAGGTCTAGGAGTATCAGCAGATGTCGTTTGACCAAGATGTTTCTTGACTAATTTAGGATCTCTCTTACACCTCATACAACAGCAATCAATCGCGGTACAAGAACTCTTTTGAATAGCAAATAAGATGGTCGCAATTGCACCAGCAGAAACTGTAATAAATCCACCAAGTTCTGTTATCGTATAATTTTCCATACTTAATATATAGATGTTTAATTATTTAGTGGATTTTTACTTTAAAAATATTATAAAAGTATTTAATATATTGATGAGCCAAGATAACCCCTTTACTCGCCACGTTATTGCCGATATGGACAAAAAGTTGGAGGGTCGTAAACCAATAGAGCAGATTAAAGATGATATTGCAGAATTAAAGGCAGACATGGTTCATATTAAGAATTATTTGAGAAAATTAGAAGTAAGAGAACAATTAAAAGAAGAAGAAGAAAAAAAGAAAGAAGACGAATATGAAAAGGTAAATAAAGGTTCGTGGTGGTAGATTAATTTAATTTATTTTTATTATATATTAATATATATGGAATATGTGTCAATTTGTATCCCAGTATGGAATAGAAGAAATTTCCTTCCATTCGTACTTCGTAATATAATGGTTCAAGATTATCCCAAAGAATTATTAGAGGTTGTCATTGATGATGATGGAGAAGAAGATTTTTTTGAAGATCTTGAAGCATTTAAGAAGATAGTTGCACCAATTAAGGTTCAATATTTAAGATATAATTTTAAAAGAACAATTGGTAAAAAGAGGAATAATATGGTAATAAAAGCAAGTTATGATACTATTGTTATGATGGATAGTGATGATTTATATTGTAATACTTATATATCTCATTCTCTTGAAATACTTAAAGAAAAGAAAGTTGGATTGGTTGGGACTCCTAATATGATAATGTTATATCCTCCTTATTCAAATAAAGATTTTTATTACCTCTATACTCAACATAATAAAAGATTAATACACGAGTGTAGTATGGTATTTACTAAAAAATGGTGGAAAAGATCTCCTAAATTTGCGGATTCAAGTAGAGCAGAAGGATTAAGACTTCTTAATGATATTAGTAAGGTAGCAATTACAGACCCAAGAAAGGTAATGATACAGTTATGTCATAATGATAATACTGTTAATAAAGATGAGTTCAAACAAAATCCTATTGAAGCAATGCAAATTTCCACCGAATTACAAGAATTAATAAAAGAAGTAGTAAATTATAAAGATTAGTAGTAAAATGTAGAGAATTATTTTCTATTAATTAATATATGGACTTCATTCCCCAAGTTCAAGTTGTTAAAGAAGATGAGCCGGAATATGCCGAGATGGCAGAGCCTTGCGATGCGACAAATGGAGGCGGTACAGTAAATGATGGTAAACAATCTAATGTTGAAGTAGAAGAGGAAGTCATAGAAGAAGTAATAGAAAAAGTAAAAGAGGATACTCCACCAGAACCAGTAGAGAATATATTTGAAGAACCACAGAAGCTCACAAAGGCTGGTAAACCAAGAAAGAAGCGTAGACCTTTAACAGAAGAAGAGAAAGCACGGTTAGCAAAGGCACGTGAAAAGGCAACAGAAGCAAGAAGACGTAAAGCAGCAGAGAAGCGTGAAGCTCTTGAACTTGAAAAGAAGGAAAAGGAACTATTGAAGAAACAAAAGAAGAAGAAATTAGAAGATCTTGAAAAATCATTAGAGACCAAAGAAGAAAAAGTAGAGAAAGTCGTTGAAAAAGTAGAGACTGCACCACAACCAGTTAAGGACAAGCCTACTCCTACACAAGGACTATTTACTAAAAAGGATTTAGATGAAGCAGTTATGAATGGAATAATGGGATATGAGAAGATAAGGAAGGAAAGGAAATCAAAAAAGAAAGCAGAAGAATCAAAAGCAAAAGAGCAACAGCAATTGAAACAAACTCTCCAACAAGCCATTGCTCCTAAACCATTCAACCCCTATGCTTCGTGTTATTAGTAGCCTTTTTGAAAGGATTATTTATATTTGAATAGTTTATCAATAGAATAAATTATCTATTATTTATATATATGGAAAAACGTCCAAAAGTATTACCTATAAAAGAAGAAGAGGGTATAAAA
>Ga0181387_1000181_pt1 | contig 14519 bp, 17 predicted proteins | sample 10SPOviralmetaG_FD_130119 | JGI IMG/M metagenome (GOLD analysis project Ga0181387, IMG submission 130119) | Marine viral communities from the oligotrophic San Pedro Time Series (SPOT) site, San Pedro Channel, CA, USA - 10 SPOT_SRF_2010-04-27 | ecosystem: Environmental > Aquatic > Marine > Strait...
GAAGATCTTTAAAATATGGAATGAACATACTAATGATAATTTAAGTAATCAACAAATACTCGACATCATTAGTTATTTCTTCCCTGATGTATGCATTGAAAGTGATAAACATATACACGAATATGTGTGTTCTCTTTGGAATAAAGGTACGCAAATTGAAAAAGTACTTGAAAAATATAAGAACCATTATATAACAAATTCACTTGATGGTGATAAAACTATTCACGACGTATATGTTTTTTATTGTAATTATTTGAATAATTCGTCAGGTTCTCCATATGATATTTTAATTGTAGATAAATCTTATTTCGTTGATTATATTAAAAAATATTTGAATCCTTATATTGATGATAATTATATTTCAAGTATATGGTTTAATGGTTAAGTGTCTAGCGTTTACGAATATAAAATTTAAATACATCCTTAATAAGGGATAGTTTTTTCATATCGCGCATGTCGTATACACGATACATACCGCGATTACCATATACTCCGTTTCGTTCCGCAATATCAATCATTACAAATCCATTCGTTGTGTCATTGTTCAAATCTTGTATGCTCGTAGTCTCTATATGTGATAGGAAGAAATCATTATATCTCCTCCGAAAATGCGCCGATATGACAGTCAGCCATTCATTGTAAGGATTGAGCGACAAATCTATATAATTCTCCAATATATGTCCAGGAAGTTTCTCGTCGTAATTCACTCCTTCGTATTTCATTGTTTTTTGAGCAATCATTTCTTTTTGCCATTACTGTTTAAAATGAGCGAAAAAATCAATTTTATAATAATGTACCATTTTACATCATTATAATTCGGCAGTTTTGGATATGTTTTTAATTACTTTATTAATTGTTGTTTCGCGGGGCGCATCGGGTATAAGATTGTGTTGTATCGATATACATTTTTCGGAAAACTCGGAATCTGCATTATCGTAATCCGCACGATTTTCCTCTTTTTTTTTTATAAGTTCTTCCTGTGTACGTCGCGTTACTTCCTGAATACCTTTTTTTAATGATTCTTGAGAACCTTCTTTCTCCCATTCATCGTTTTCCTTGATATATAGTGTGTTTCGTTTTTTATCCGTACAATGAATAGGTCTTTTATGTGTACCCAATTCTTGTAGGTTCTCTATAAATAATTTTGAAATTCCTTTTATATATCCTATTTGTGACTGGTTCTCCAAATCTTCAAATGAAATCTTCATGGTATCAATAAATTCTGAAAAATTCAATGCATCCTTACAATCCTCATTAAGAAAAACATTAAAGTTATAATTATTATTAACTGTATTATTGCTTCCTATTTTTGGAACAATGTCTTGTATGGTTCTCTGCATCTTTTTATTTTGATCCAATAATTCCTTGGTTTCTTCCTTATGTTCTTGATGTTGCGTTGCAATGAGATTCATTAATTCATTATTCTGTTCCATAGATTGGAGCAATAATCCTTTATAGTCATATGAATCTGTATTATGAATAATTATATCATTTGTTGTTGATTTATCGTGATTTTTACAATGCATTTTGTGACGAGACAAACCAGAAGCATGTTTGTATTTTTTTCCACACACACACAAATATGCTTTGCCATTTTTTGCCATTTTTTTATTACCATTTATTATCATTTTATGTTTTGCAGTCAATAAATGATTGTCATAATTACTTTTATACTGCGTTTTAAATGCACAAGGAACACAAGTCCATTTATCCCCATTTTTTGCCATTTTTTTTGTTATCATTATTACCTAAATAATGGTAACAAAAAAAATGGGGATTATTTTCTTCAAAAAAAATATATGCAGTCAAAATATTTTAGAAATTAATTAATTACTGCATTATGCTTTAAAACACTTTTTCAAAAAAACGCTGAAAAAGTATTTCTGTAAAAGTCAAAATTGGACAATTTTAAAATGTCCAATTTTCATTTTTCAAAAGAGAATCCAAATTTAGTTTTTCTAATTTTCTAATATTCCTGATTTATTACTTATATTTTCCATTACCTTATTTATTGTGGTTTCACGTGGAGCATTCGGTATTAAATTACGCTGTATAGCAATACATTTTTCAAAGAATTTTGAATCCGAATCCTTATATTCTTCTGAATTCTGTTCTTTCTCTTCTAATAATTTTCTTTGTGTTTTTCTTGTAACTTCTTGAATGCCTTTCTTGAGCGAATCTTGAGAACCTTCTTTATCCCATTCATCATTTTCTTTAATATAAAGTGTTTTTCGCTTTTTATCTGTACAATGAATAGGTCTTTTATGAGTTCCCAATTCTTGTAGATTATCTATAAATATTTTTGATATACCTTTAATATATCCTATTTGTGACTGGTTCTCCAAATCTTCAAATGAAATCTTCATGGTATCAATAAATTCCGAAAAGTTCAATGCATCCTTACAATCTTCATTTAAAAAAACATTCAAGTTGAAATTATTATTTGTTATATTTGTATTCCCTATTTTTGGAACCATTTCTTGGATTGTATTTTGCATAATCTTATTTTGATCCATAAGTTCTTTAGTTTCTTTTTGTTGTAAAAGAAGCAAGTTCATTAATTCCTTATTTTGTGAAATAACATCTAAAATAACAGCATTATTATTATGATCGTTATTGTATTTTACAATAGTTTTATCTTCCTGATTATTAATGAACGAGCAAATTTTCTTATGCTTCCATAAACCAGAAGCAACTTTATAAGTTTTTCCACAAGAACAAGTATATTGAGTGATGTTTTTTGATGTTTTTTCAGTTCCATTTGTGTTCCGTTTATGTTTTGATGTAGATAAATGTCTATTATAATCACCCTTTTTAGTACATTTAAAGTCACAAAATGAACATTCAAATTGTTTGATGTTTTTTGATGTTTTTATTCGTTCCATTCTGTTCCTAAATTAGGAACAGAGAAAAAACATCTAAATAATACGAGAAAAAAATTATGCTAACAAAAAAAAACATAAATTATACAATTTACAGCATTATGCTTTAAAACACTTTTTCAAAAAAAACACTGAAAAAGTATTTCTGCAAAAGTCAAAATTGGACAATTTTAAAATGTCCAATTTTCATTTTTCAAAAGAGAATCCAATATTAGTTTTTCTATTTTTCTAGTATTCTATTTTTTCACTGCTTAATTTCCATAATGTGAAAGCTTCCTCTGCAATATCAGTTTTAATATTATAGAATGGAATTTTTCTTTCTTCAATTGGTCTATCTAATTCATCATAAATAAAGGAATCATCAAAACCAATATTTTTGGCATCGGTCTTTGTATTTGAATAATAAACTTCATCCAAACGTGCCCAGTATATCGCCCCGAGACACATTGGACAAGGTTCACAACTCGTGTATATAGTATTACCAGACAAATCAAAAGTATTCAATTCTTTACACGCTTTACGAATAGCATTTACTTCAGCGTGTGCAGTGGGATCATTTGTAGTAGTTACCGAATTACCACATTCGGCAACTATTTGACCCGTTTTTGTATTAGCGATTACTGCGCCGAATGGACCCCCCAATCCAATAGTTACATTGACATTACTGATAAAACCCGCACGTTTAATATGTTGTTGTTCCATATAAACATATAATTTTGAATATGTTTATATAATTTAAAGGTGTTTTGCATTTTTGAACAGTTTTAATTTCATATCATCCAAATCCCTTATTTTTGTATTAATTGGATTAGATTCATAGTTTATGATATTACACAAAAATTGTTTTCTCGTGGAAATAAATACAGTATCTAAATCATATGTTAAATCAAGGATTTTTGCTATTGATGATACTATTGGTTTGTAATGTCCATATTCATAAGTTTTATCAGACAATTCAATGTCAAATGACTGAACAGTTATTTCCGTAAATAATGATTTAAGTTTATCAATAATTTGTTTCCCTAAGTAATTAATTATATTAGAAGTGGGATGGTTAGCATCTCTGAACATAGGATATTTATTGTGATTACGCTGAAAAAAATCATAAAATTCTAAATCGCATTCGTTTTCTATACTTTTTAATTTTTCCATAGATTTTTTAAAATTGTCTTTAATAATCACTTCATTAAGAGGGGTATGTAAATATGTATCTACATTACTGAGAGAGATATTTGGAAAATAAGAAACCGAATTGTCACCAATCTTCATAAGATTTCTATATTGTTCTGGAAACCAGTATCCATTAAATCGAACGTATGGTATTACAATGATTTTTGCCGTGGGTTTAAGTATAGTTTTAAGATTTGAAATGGTATAATCCTTATAACTTTTAATATTATTTATAATGACAATGTCAGCATTTTTAAAATCACTTACATATTTTGCGAAATCATTCAATGCGTTATAACTAACTATATACTTAACATCAAAAATATTATAAACGTTTGTATATTTTTTAATTAACTTAAGATATTTTTCACCATGACAATTTGAGAATACGACCATTTTTTTATTATTATGTTTATTAATATAGTTGGTTCTAAAATGTTCATAAATTTTTAAACAATTTGCTCGTCGATTTAATTCGTCACTGTGTAAAATAGAAGCGAGAGTGTCGTTTAGTGTGTCAAGACTTTTTTCAGGAACGCGAATAATTGTCTTATCCCATAAATCATGTTCGGGCAGTTCGAGTGTATCAGCAAGTAGTATAGGAATGCTTCCAACAGCGAGTGCTTCCCAAAAACGAATTGAATTTGGACCACTACCCGATGGGCATAATGTATAGCGAGAATCCAGTAGCAATTTATTATATTTCTGTGTTCTCGTATTATCACAGTCTGTTTCATTTAATTCATATTTATCATTCTGCTTACTTGAATATACAACTTTTTCGAAATGCCAATCGCCAATGTGTTTTACATAGCAATTATCAGGGTGTTTTGTTTCAAATATACGTTTTCTAATATCAGTAAGATACCAATTTGGATTATAAGCACCTTGAAAACTATATAATATAGATCTTTCAATATTCAAAAAGTCAATATCTTTAAAAGTTTCGTTGCGAGTATTGTCCTCATAATTCACCGCATAAAGAGGGCATGGATATATTTGAACATCTTGTAAACAATTTTCGCCCTTTATTTTATGTGGAGTGTATACTGTTACAATATTAAGTGCTTTGAAAAGTGGCAATAATTTACGAAAGGAGATATGCTGACAACAAGTATAACAAAACACATCCTTTTTAACAAATATTTTTAATAAATTAAATATGACGTTTAAATTATATTTCTTATCAATAATTGTAGCCCAAGGAATACCAATATAATTCGTTTTTGATTTATTCTGTTGATAAAAAGTTTTTTCAGTTATAACTGGGTACTGCCAGAACAATTTCAATCGACTCATTGTAAGTTCAGTGTCAAAACAACTCATTCTCAATTTACAAATACATATGTTTTATTTTTTAGATGGTTTTCTATCAAAGTCTTATGTTCTAGCGCCAAATTTCTCGCGTGTGTTCTAATATATTCAGTGTTCTCGCGCATATCTAACATATAATTTGGGTCGTTATTTATTGTATATCTGGGCGCTCCGCCCTCGTTAGAACAATAATGATTACCTAATGGAAAAAACATAGTAGGTGAATATACATGATTATACCAATCATCGCACCCCCAATTAACTATTTCTTCGGGGAAAAACCATCCAAATATTGCCATATGTTCTCGTGAAACAAAAGCCTGTGTCAGTATTTGATTATTATTATTGATCGGTCCCGCTAATCCAATATCCTTGTTCGCCTTTAATTTCAAAATACAATCATTAACCCAGCCCTTTGTATGAAAAACAATATCATCTCCACACTGATAAAAGTAATCATTATTATCATTATACGCTTGTTTGAAGAGGACATTCCACATTTTAGTTACATGTCCCTTCGTAATATTCTCAAATTTCAAAAAAACGAATGATACGTTTTTGAATACTAATGAATATCGCTTCAAAATTTCTTGTTGCGTAACATCTGCGAATATTCTGTCATCACTATCATAACCAATATAAAAAACATATTCGTGCTCTTTATCTTGTGTGAGTAGAAAGTGCTTGACAGATAAATTATTAAGATACGTATCTTTCATAGTCTGCCAGTAATCACGACCCTTTGACGTACAAGGAATTAGTAGTGCAATTTTATGTCCTGTCATTTAGATAATATACTATGTATTATCTAAATCTGTTATTTATAATTTATTTTCTTTGTTTACGTGTGCTTTTTCTTTGTTTTTGACGAGTGTATCTAGAGCGACGTTTATTCTTACACGATTTACCACCTTGTTTACGCTTTTGTTTACGTAATCTGGATTTATTTTTACGTTTTCCACCGATGGTCGTGGCGTGATATCCCCAAGGACTATCACTTACACCGTGTCCCTGAACGTCAGGAAGGGTCACATTTTTAGCGTTCACTTCAACAGCAGTCATATATAGTCTCAATAGAAAATGTCTAAATATTATATAATTATGAAGATTCATCCATTATGGATAGTGTGTTTGATAGTACGCAGTTGTTTAGCATTAATCATAAATCGTTTTGGTGTAAAAAATAAATACAGCAAATATGGGTTATCGTTATTATTAATAATAATTGGTGTGCCATTTATCTATAAAGGTTATTATGGTTCAAATAACGAGACGCAAATAGCACGTGTTTTCTGGCACGATACAAGATATATTCATGGCGTCTTTTATATATTGGCCTCCTTGTATTTGTTGAACGATAACCCGACAAACGCATCTTTATTAATATTAACAGACGTTGCATTTTCTATATTATATCGCATAACGACCGACCAATAATTACCTATAGTTTGATACCAACTTTGATATATGAATAACCTTACCATTATTATGGTTCATTAATCTTCTTGGTACCCACCTCTTAAATTTATAACGAAATTCGCACTCAAAACGAATTTCCTTTTCAAGATCAACATGCTTGGTGACATCTGTGTTCTGAAAATCGTCCTCATCCTCACTCTCTTCAATATAATCTATATTCTTATTCTCTTTGATATCTCTGAAATGCTTGTTCATATAAACACTAGTATTATAATTCGGTATTGATGCTGTATTATAATATACAGGTTTTCCATTACTATCTACGGCGTATAATTTATAAATATCACACGTGATCTCTGCTTTAATAATAAATGTTGCTCGTGTACCATCACGCAGTTTGGAGAAATCTAGACGGAAATTGTTTTTAGGTTTATTATAGGATTTTGGACTCTTCTTCTTTTCAATGACCGGACGTTTATTAATAGTAACATTAATGAATGGCACTATATCATTTAAAACACGATATTGGATATGATGAATATTATAAGGAATATGTAACTTAATGGTGTGTGGTATATGAATATCATCATTATGTGTCGCCTTCCAACAAACGGGCATTGCAATGGTCATATTATCTTTCGTATTAGTAATGTCATCTTGTAGAAACTGCTTCAAATAAACTAGTTTTTCACCCGAAACGAGACCTTTTAGGTTCGTTCCTTTATAATAATAGATATCCTCAATTAAGAAAGCGTCGGTTTCACTTAAATAAACTCCATATAGTAATGTTCCATGGGGAACGTCGTTATTATAGTTATGATTAATTCTGGAACATTTTAACACCCGTCCATCCTTATTCATATCAATTAAGAAGACGCCATCACCACCTTTATAAAATGTATACCAAAGAAAGGTTTTCCTACCGGTTGGGATCGCCATAGCAAAATCGTATTTGTCTTGAACTTTCTTATGTGATAAAGTTTCATAAGAAGGTTCGAAATCTGGAAACCGCTTAATAAGTTGTGATAAATTATACCCAGATATAGTATTGTCTGACATCTTAGATAGTATACAAGGATTGTTTTTATGTTATTTATAAATCAATTTTATTCCATATCATCCATGAAATTAGTAAGTTCATCTTCCATATCAATTTGCGGTGATTCTATAGTAGTTGAAACATCATTAGTGACACTTTGCTTTTTAATGTCTTTTAGTTCGTCTATTAATTCGTCGTATTTTTTAGAATGAAAAACTCCTATGTTCTCTTTTTCTTCATTTGTAAGATAGTGTTTTATATGATGAAATCCACGATGAAATATGAAAATAATAATTAGCGAGATAATAATAGTAAATACAAACGATGTCATTTTATATAATATAGGAAAAATTCTATATTATATTAAACGATTTCAAGAAAATGCATTTTGTAACCCCTTGATATATGATAATTTACTACCATCATTAGCACAAATAGTTTTACCAAAAATAAAGGTAAAGTAACTGAATTTATTCTTATATTCTGATTTTTTGCTTCCTAAATAAGATAAAAATCCGAAAACGATAACAAAACCAATACTTATATGTATGTATTTTTGTATTCTTTTAATATCATTATTTGCATTTAGAATCGTCACCTGATCTTCATCGCTCTCTATTAATGTATTATTCTCCTTAATTTTTAAGGTGAATATATAAGAAACTGTCAATAATACCATTGATGCAATAAACGTAACATGATGTGAATTAATTAGTAGTAAGAACATGAGATATAAACCACACGAATTTTTGAAAGCATCAATTAAATTAAATGTTTCAAGTGGCGTTTGCAATACTACAAAAAATAAAAGGGTTAAAAACCCAAATGTGTGTTTAAGAGCAATTATATCGGTTAAATCTTTCTGGAATCTACAAGGAAATAATTCTGCTAAAAAATTACCCGATATGATGAGTAGGAATATGAATAGACTTTCAACCGGCATTTAATATATATATATATTAAAAAGATTTAAACATTATAAACCATAAAAGATAGTTATGCCTATTGTAATTATTGTTGAAAAGTCTGGTACGCTAAAAGAGCATAAAATTCGCGGTGAATTAAATCCGGATGATTTTTATAAAATTGCCAAGTTTAAGAACGACGATGGTTTTGAAAATGAAGCTTCTTGGGAGGTAGAAGTATTGGATACAACATATAATCGTATTTTTTAGAATGAAAAACTCCTATGTTCTCTTTTTCTTCATTTGTAAGATAGTGTTTTATATGATGAAATCCACGGTGAATGATGAAAATAACAATTAGCGAAATAATGATTGTAAATACAAATGATGTCATTTTATATAATATAGGAAAAATTCTATATTATATTGAACGATTTCAAGAAAAAGCATTTTGTAGCCACTTCATATATGATAATTTACTACCATCATTAGCATAAATCGTTTTACCAAAAATAAAGGCAAAGTAACTAAACTTCTTCTTATATTCTGATTTTTTGCTCCTTAAATAAGATAAAAATCCAAAAAGGATAACAAAGTCAATACTTATATGTATGTATTTTTGTATTCTTTTACACCTTTGAACATTTAAAATTCGGGTTTTCTAATATTTATAAAATTGATTTAAATATATATTTATATATTAACAATATATAACGAAAATGGTTAAATATAGTTGCGAAATATGCGGAAAGCAATTTTCTCAAAAATCTCACTATGATTCTCATAATAGACGCAAAACACCTTGTGAAAACAATGCTGATAAAATTAAGGCACTTGTAGATAAGGCAGTTGAAGAAAAATTAAAAGAATTAAATAATAAAAAATCGATTGTTGAAAATGAAGAAGTAAATATTAATACAGAAGTTATGGATACTCACCAACCAAAAAAAATTAAGATTAAAAAGAAAAAGCTTAAAATTGTGAATCCTAAACTTAGAGTTGCTTCTATGTTTGCTGGGTGTGGAGGATTAGATTTTGCATTTCACAAACAAACAGATAGATACAATGTTGTATATGTTAATGATTTTGATAAAGATTCTTGTAATACCTATGAAAAATATTATAAATTTAAACCCAAGTGTGAAGACATAACCAAAATAGAAACTATTCCGGATTGTGATATACTTACGGGTGGATTTCCGTGTCAAGGATTCTCGATAGCAAATTTATATAGAAAAGAAACGGATAATAGAAATAAACTTTATTTAGAACTAGTCAGATTATTGAAACTAAAAAAACCTAAATATTTCATATTTGAAAATGTGAAAGGCATATTGAGTTTAGGTGGTTATGAAAATAATTTAGATAAGAAAAATCATAGAGGAAAGATATTTAAAATGATAGTTTCAGATTTAGAGAAATGTGGTTATCAAGTAAATACAAAATTGTTTAAAGTAAAATGGTATGATATACCTCAAAATAGAGAAAGAGTTATCTTCATAGGAACGCGTAATGATATTTCTGAAAAAATTAATTTTGAATGGCCCGTTGAAAAACAAGAAATTACAAAAACATTAAAAGATGCGATTGGTGATTTGCCGATTGAATACAATGAAGAAATTCAACATATCGGAACAAAACATAAAGTAAAACTTACAGGTTATATGGGAAATAGAAAATTAGATTGGAATAAAATATCTCCTACTATTACCGGAAGAGGAGGAGGATCTGGAGGACCAGTTATAAATGTTCATCCAAGTGAAAAAAGACGAATGACGGTTAGAGAATATGCTAGAATTCAAACATTTCCAGATGACTTTATGTTTGAAGGTTCTATATCATCAATGTATAGACAAATAGGGAATGCAGTTCCTCCAAAGTTCTCATTTATTCTATCTAATATAATACACGGATTAAACACTCAATTGTAATTTATTCTAGGAGCACCACGTGTAATGCGAGGACAAGATATTTTATTAATATTTTTAACAATTAACCACCCTTTTTGTTCGTGAACTATGATTAATGTATTGTCAGTTGCTTCTATACGAACACATTCATTCAACATATCTTGTAAAGATTTATCACCTAATTTTTCGATAATGTCGTCAATATACTCAGATCTTAAACTATCATATTCTTTTTCGACTTTGTGTTTTTTTAGTTCATTTAATATCTCATTTAGTTTTGATAGATTTGCCATTGATAACTCATATCTATCAATGCCGTGAAATATAGTAGTTCTCGAAGAACCATATTTTGAGATAATATCACTGTAAAATTTATCTGCCAATTCACACGTTGATCTATATTTTTCACTCCAATTCATAAAGGGGATAATTATATTTCTAAATATCGTTCTCATATGACTACAACACTCGGTTCCTAACGTACAATCGTCGTTTGTCATATCCTTTACACTAATGTCTCCAATCGTCGGATGAATTAAGTCAACCGTGCTATTTTGTCCTCCTAATGGAGTTCGTATGGAAAGTTCTTTTGCTAGTTTTTCTTCACCGTTTCCTACACATTTTTGACTAGTTCTAAATGGTACGTCGCTTGATAATTCACTCCACATATTATATTCATCCGCAACGATCTCGTCATCCTGGGATTGTTTCTCATTATTCTTCTTTATCTTTATCTTTATCTTAATCCTTTTTGGTTGACGGATTGTTTGTTCCGACGACATTATGCTGCTTTTTAAGTAGAATATAATTTTTTTTTTAAATCAATTTTATAGTAGTAGTAAAGTCTAATACTATAAAATCAATTTTATAGTATTAGACTTTCCAAATGGCATTATATATATATTAAAAAAGATTTAAACATTATAAACTATAAAAAAATAGATATGCCTATTGTAATTATCGTTGAAAAGTCTGGTGCGTTAAAAGAACATAAAATACGTGGCGAATTAAATCCGGATGATTTTTATAAAATCGCCAAGTTTAAGAACGACGATGGTTTTGAAAATGAAGCTTCTTGGGAGGTAGAAGTATTGGATACAACATATAATATCTCTCTATTTGGAAAGACTACTGGTCGTGCTGGTCAGGAGAATAAGTATGATCTTCCTCCGCCGGTAGATGAAGTCCTATACTTTGGGCGACTTCTTCTGGTGAATGAGGATGGCGGTGATCTAACAATCAATACTTGGAAGATTATTTACGAGGCACTTTTTGGTGGGTTTGAGGATATAGGCGACGAAGATAGCGAAGAGGAAGAGGAGGAAGATATGACTGGTGTTACGCTTACAAAATCGGGTTATATGCAAGATAGTTTTGTTGCCGAAGACGATGAAATTACTGGCAGTGATGAGAATTATGAAGAGAACGAAGTTGAAATTATAGACGGAAAGCGTGAGCGCAATAGTTTAAGAAAATTGAGTCATGAAGATATGGGTTCCGAAAGTGATACCGATAGCGATTTTTTCGTTTGTACCGATGAATTAGAGGAAGAGGAATATGAGTAAAATTGAAAATATATAAAGATAATATTATTCTAGTAAATAGACTAATATGATCAAATCGGTAGCCGACCCCGTTCTCTTTCGTGAGAATATTACAAGTAAAGTAAAAGATAAACTAAATACAGATAACGATACCATTGCGCGTAATACGGAAAGAGCAGTCTATAACTATGCGATTAAGGAATGTCGTTCTAAAAAGATGATTTGTAAGTGGGATAAGCAATCATTTGTAACAATATACATAGACCGCCTGAGAACAGTATTATTTAATTTGAAACAGACGAATATTGTGAATATGCTTAATAATGGAAAACTCACGCCCAAAGAATACGTTTTCATGTCACATCAGGAAATGAAACCCGAGCATTGGGCCGATGCAATTAAAAATAAAATGAAAAAGGACGATAATAAATTCAATGCAAAGCAAGAGGCATCAACTGACCTATTTACATGCCCTCGTTCTACGTGTAAATCAAAAAGGTGTACATATTACGAGATGCAGACCCGTTCTGCAGATGAGCCAATGACCATCTTTATTACCTGTTTGGATTGTGGAAAGAATTTTAAACGGTCGTAAGGGTTAATCCTTTACGAAATATTAGACTCGTACTATAAGTAGCATTATTACATATATTTTCTATTGGTTCTTTATACATTTTTCCATTTTCATAATACATTACATTTTTTACAAATGTGCGACATTTTTTTAATATCAATCTAGCACATGAACAACAAAACTTACTGTTTCCTACTAACCCACATTTACTGAAGCGAGCAGATATTATTGTTTTTGAACCACGCCATTCACTTGTTGTTAATTTATGCTTATTTCTCTCAATAATAGCCAATAATTCTTGTTCCGCGTGAAATTTATTTCTAACATCATGAGGTCCTGGTTGGTGAACACGTTTTTCCCCAGCGTATAATAATAATTTTTTAGTTCGGTCGTTTCTTAAAAATGCCCAATGTGTTCTTGGTGGTCCATTTGGATCTATATATTTAATTTTATTGGGTAATTCGAAACCAACATATAGTTCAAAATCTTCAATGTGCATCTTTTTTATAATTATATAAATTACAATATAATTAAATCAATTTTTCATATAAAGATTTCATACTGTATATATGTGGCGCCAAAGACAAATGCCTTTATAGCTCAGTTGGTAGAGCGTTGCACTTGTAATGCAAAGGTCGGTAGTTCAATTCTGCCTGGAGGCAAATAATATTGTATTTTCAATACAACATTATTTTATCATTATTAAACCAACCCAAGGAACACAAGTAATATAAAACTCCTTATCATAGTTATATTCACTAGTATGTTCTATTGAAACCGAGTATACTATAAATAAAATTTTAAAAAATAATGATAGACAGCGCATGTCCTGCATTTTTTTTCTGTATAATGTTGCTGATATGAATGAGAAGAATAATAAGGCGATTTGTAGCATATACACTGAAAATGACAATAAAATGATAGTATTAGCCGTTTCGGCAAAAATCAGGATTCGCATTTTAATATAATCACGACGTGTCATTATGGTCCTCTCACGCACACCATCTTCGTCATCGCTTTCAAATTCATTATAATCACCGATTATCACAATTGTTGAACCACTTCCCGTAGGGACGATACGCGAAATGCGAGTGTTTTCTATTCTTTCGCGCTCTTGTTGGTGTCTTTGTCGCTCAACATGCTCCTGATATCTTTGAAATTCTAAATTATCAACTAAACTTGGTTCTATAGATGTAGTTGCTCTTATTTCTTCTTCACTTGTATCTCCATGATTAAACTCAGGAACAGTTATTAATGCATTACATAAAGGACAACTTGGTTTTTGAAGAGACCATTCTTGTATACAAGTATGATGAAAAGTATGTGAACAATCTGTTACATACTTATCCGATGTGATTGGATAAAAACATATGGTGCATTCTAATATATTTTTTGGTATATCCACGATAGTTTCCATTTAATTCTATATTATATGTTTTTTATATATAATTTTTTCTATATATTACTCTATAAAAATGATTGTTGTACTTAATCCTCAACGCAATGTCGAAACCAACAACGATAAATATAATGAAGCTATTGGGCAGTTTCATTATATATTAAAAAAATTAAAACGCCTATTCGGAGTCAATAATGTGAAAACACAAAAAATGTCCATTTCTCACATTGATAACATATTTCTTCGTGATAATTATATTCAATTGAGAAATGGCATTATCGTATCTCGTATGAAAAATAAGAGTAGAACGAATGAAGTCGCTGAAATTAAAAATAATACAGACATACTAAATGATGCGATATA
>Ga0181387_1000186_pt1 | contig 14423 bp, 7 predicted proteins | sample 10SPOviralmetaG_FD_130119 | JGI IMG/M metagenome (GOLD analysis project Ga0181387, IMG submission 130119) | Marine viral communities from the oligotrophic San Pedro Time Series (SPOT) site, San Pedro Channel, CA, USA - 10 SPOT_SRF_2010-04-27 | ecosystem: Environmental > Aquatic > Marine > Strait...
CTTAAAAGACCACCTATCCGAACAACCACTGACGATTAATTTACAGCACTACTTGCAAAAGAAGATGAAAACTTACAAGTTTCAGTATCTCCTATATCTTGTGTAGAATTTTCGGCCATTTGAGTATTACCTGAACCATCAGATATTATAGTAATAGTTCCTGCTCTAAGATTACTTCCACTTGTAGCTAAATAATCAAAAAAACCAGCTTTATATGATGAGTCTAAGGTTGCTACTGTTTCTGTACCTGTGTCTATAGAGGTATTTGTTTGATAACTAATAATACCATCTTTTAGGTTAAAGTCTCCAGATGAAGAGACTTGATTAAAATGAACATTTGAGCCGCTTACTGCGACTTTTTTCCAATTAGGCATACTTTTATTTTATTATGGTTGGTTACTCAATATGAGCCCACTTCCTCATGGAGGCCAATAATTTATTATAAATATATAAAAAAAATTATTTCTTAAGCTTTTTTTCTTCTGATTTTAATAATTTTTGTAAATCTTTTTCTTTTTTAACTGCAGCCTTTTGTAAGTTTTTTTCTACTTTAACTTGTAATGAAGCTAAAGCTTTAGCATTATTTCCTGTAATTGTTACTAAGTCAAGACCTTGACGTATAACATTCCATTCTTCTGGTGTGTACATAACTTATTTATTTTATTTTGTTATAACCTGTTTGTAGTTTATGTACAAGATTGTACAAAAGATCTAATACAGAGCCACTGAAGTTTGAATTTTTTATTGATTGAAGTAAAATCGCTATCTCGTCTTTCGACAATGATAGCGATATTTGGTCTTTTGGAATATTTAATAATTCCTTTTTTTGTTTAACTTCTTCTTTTTTTTGTTCTTTTATATTTATTTTATTATACTTAAACATAACCTTATTTATTAATTTTTTAAACATTTATTCATTAAACATAAATATAAATTTCACTTGATTCAACTCTAATATTACCTGGATGATCAGCTTTTGCTGTTTCTGCATCTGACTCACTTCCTAAATATACACCTGCTACATAATATCCATTAGTACCACTAAAATCTATAGCACTTGTATTAGTGTGAAGTACATCTGTTGATGAAATTCCTAACCTACCATCATTACCATTGTAATTATAATCCCATACTAATGCTTTACCTCTTTGATTTGTACCGCTTGTACCACCAAATACAATACCTACATCTTTTGAATTTGATCCTGAATTAAGTAATATAAATTGATCTTCAACATTTAAATTTGCAGTGTTAAGAGTTGTTACAGTACCTTGAACTTCTAAATTTCCAGTAGCTGTTACATTAGCAAAAGTTACATTATCACTTGTAGCTAATCCTTGATCAATTGCTTTTACTGCTGCTAAATCAGTAAGTTCTGAATCCATCAAGGCACCAGCACTAGTTACGTTTGAGGTGTTTGCAGTTAACTTAGCTGTGTTAGTTGCTACATCTGAAGCTACTGACGAGCTTAAAGAAGTTGACGAACCAGATATAGTTGCTGCAGTTATACTTTTAATTAAAGCAAGAGATGTTACTTCCGAATCCATTAATGCACCCGCACTAGTTACGTTTGAGGTATTTGCAGTTAATTTTGCTGTGTTAGTTGCAACATCACTTGCGATTGATGAGCTTAAAGAAGTAAACGAACCTGAAATTGTTTCACCTATGTCAGAAACATTTACATTAGTTAATAATCCACCATTTCCTTTAAACAGTTTAGCTGTAATAGTATTACTTGCGCTTATATTATTTGAGGCTGTTATATTACCTGTAAAAGTATGTAAGTCAGTTGTACCATTCCCAAAAGTAGCATTACCTGTTACTTCTATAGCACCAAATGTAACATCTGCTGTCGTGACTAAAGATTGATTAATTGCTTTTACCGATGCTAAATCAGTTAATTCTGAATCCATCAATGCACCTGCTGCTGCTACTGAAGTAGCTGAAATAGCACCTGATATTGTGGTTGCTGCTGTTCTTACTACACCTAAACTAACATTAGCATGGCTTATTCTTTTTTCTGTACCATTATCTGAAATTATAAATTCATCTTGGGTAGCATGAGGAACATCACTTAATTCATTTAAAGCATCAATGTCAAAAGAATCTGCTGCTACACCAGTTAACTGGGAACCATCACCAACAAAAACAGATGCACTAATATAACCACTTGAACTTATATTACTTGAAGCTGTTACAGGTAAATTTAATTCTATTTCTAAGGATTTAAATCCTGCTACAACTACATTATTAGCTTCAATAGATACTGTGTCTGAACCAAATTGTAATCCTGTGTTTGCATCTCCTGTATGACTAACTAATAAATCTGCAGTTAATGTTTTTGCTGTAATAGTTCCACTTGCACTTATATCTCCTGAGGCTGTTACATTACCTGAAATATTAATATCATCTGATATAGCATTACCTAATGTAACATCACCTGTTGCTGAAAGGTTTGCAAACGTTACATTATCACCTGTAGCTAATCCTTGGTCAATTGCTCTTACTGCATTCAAATCAGTAAGTTCTGAATCCATTAATGCACCTGCTGCTGCTACTGAAGTGGCAGAAATAGAACCTGAAATTGTTGCGGCCGTTAATCCTTTAATTAATGCTAAAGATGTTACCTCTGAATCCATCAATGCACCTGCTGAAGTTACATTTGATGTGTTTGCTGTTACTTTAGCAGTGTTAGTTGCAACATCACTTGCGACTGATGAGCTTAAAGAAGTAAATGAACCTGAAATTGTTGCAGCTGTTATGCTTTTAATTAATGCCAAAGAAGTTACTTCTGAATCCATTAATGCACCAGCTGACGCTACTGAAGTAGCTGAAAGAGAACCAGATATAGTTGCTGCGGTTAATCCTTTAATTAAAGCTAAGGAAGTTACCTCTGAATCCATTAAGGCTCCAGCTGTTGTTACAGCTGCAGCTGCTAAGTCAGTTATGCCTGCACCGTTTCCAACAAAAGTTGAATTAATTGATGATGCTGTTATTTGATTAAGCTCGGCATTTGATCCCGAGACTATGACCTTTTTCCATTCTGCCATTGTTGTATTTTTTTATTGTTTATTATACATATATTTATTTTAAAGACCCATGTAAAAAGCTGAAGAAGAATATACTAACCCCCCAGTTATTGCTGTAGGTAAAGTATTTAATGACCCAAATCTTAAAACACCATCTTTTGTCATTTGTAGTTTTTCATCTTGACCATTACTATTTGCTATTTTTATTAAAAAAGGTGAATCTTCAGTTCCTGATTTTAATGTTATAACTGTTTTAGAAAATGAACCTGTAGATCCTATTATATTTTTACTTGCACTTATAATTGATGATGTTATAGGTGCAGATAAAGTTATACTTGAACCTTTTATTTCTATAGGGGTATTTTCGTTAGATACTTGTACAACATCACTGTCGTTTATTCCTAAAATATTATGTGTAGTTCCTCCGGTTTTTTTACCTTGAATAAATTTATTATTTACATTTAGTTTTAAAAATTCATTTAATTTTACATTACCCGAGGCTGTTATATTACCTATAAATGTATGTGTATCTAAAATTTCATCCCCAAATTTGGTTGAACCACTTGAAAATATTATTGAAGAAGTTACTATTGAAGATGTTATAGATAATGTACTTACAGTAGTAGCTTTTAAATGTTTAACTGTTAAAATATTTGTTATAGTTGCATCAGAAGCAGTAATTTGGTTTCCTATTATATTTCTACTTGAACTTATATTACCCGAAGATGTTACATTTGCAAATGTTATATTACTACCTGTTGTTGCAAAACCAGATAAATCTTGATCTCCTGTATTTGTTCCACTTAAATTTGAACCTACTATTGTTCCACTTGCACTTATAATTGAGGCTGTTGTTGGTGCAGATAAATTTATATTTGATCCTGCGATAAGTGTGGCATTAGGTGTAGTACTATCCCCAAATTGATATGTTTCTATACCATTTACTATTGCTCTTAAAATAACTGGATTTGCAGGACTTTGAAATTCTAATATATTATCACCAGTTGCAATAAAATTATTTGCAACTATATTTCCACTTGCACTTATATTACCTGAGGCTGTTATATGACCTTTAGATGTATCAAAAATTATAGTATCTGTCCCCCCATAAAAATCTCCTAATGTTGGGTGCTTACTACCACTAAAACCAAATCTTATAGTGTGTGGATCTGTATTTGCTATATTATTACCACCAGGAAGACTACCACTACCCATCAATATATAAGATCCTATTACATTAGATTCACTACCACTTACATTATATATTTTAGTAGCACCTTGACTGTATAATTCTACTTCGTGTGCTCCACCAAATTGAGTTCTTCCTGAGGCCTGAATTCCTGCTGTGAAAGTACCTAGTACTATTGGGTCTATAATTGGTACATCATTAGCAGTAAGTAATCGGGCATCACCCCCTTCATTTTTTACACCTAAATTTGTATCTGAATCAAAATCAACAAGACGTAATGTAAGTGGACTGTTACCTTCTAAATAACTAAAAGCACCTGATACTGCAGTTATACTGCTTGCTGTTATTGTTCCACTTGCACTTATATTACCTGAGGCTGTAATATTTAATATACCAAAAATATTATTTCCGCCTAAATTTATGTCTTGAGTGGCTGTATGGTTTCCTAAATTATCCCCACTTGCTTCTGCAGCTGCTAGTGAAGCTGAAGTAAAAATTCCACCGCCTATACTAATTTGACTTCCATAAACAATACCACTAGCGCTTATTTCTCCTGACGCGGTTATATGCTGGAAACTTACGTTATCTCCTAAAAAATCTCTACCACCCGCAATACCAGCTGCTGATATAGTTACTATAGGAGTTTGTTGAGATATATTTACTATATTTCCTGTATTATTGTCAGTAATTGTTATAGAATTATCCCTAGAGGATACTTCCGTAGTATTAGTGGAAATATTTAGGTTAGTAGCCATATTAATTATTAAACTGTTACCTCTTTATTAAGCTTTATTTTTCCTTCTATTAACCTGGTAACATAACTACCACTTACTACTTCTAAATCATATTTAGCTTCATTAAAATCAAAAGCTGATGAAGAAGCTGCGGATATAAATACTCCTATACTACCTGAAGAAAGTGGATTAGTTCCATTTGACCCCGAAAAATTTAAACCGGTGCCATCAGAATCTAAAGAAGATGATAAAGATGCATATAAAGTGCTGTCTGAACCAAAACCTGATCTAATTTGCATTCGAGCTTGGTAATTTGTTAGATCGACTCTATTTCCATCACCATCTCTCCATACTATTTCAAAGTCTGTGGTTGCTCCTTGTTCTATAACGAAGCTGTATCTGCCTGCTGCCATAATGTTTTATTTATAAATATGAAAAAATTATAGGGGGCTTAAATAAAAACTAATAAGTTTTTACTTTGCTATCCACAATGATAGGTACAACCTACTAATTTCATTTTATAAGTTTGTCCATCATGTGTAACGTCTGTTGTGTTTGAAGAAAAATCACAATCTTGTGTAATTTTAGCTACTGTGTAATTGTGTAGTAAATCATCATCTTGTTTCATTCCTAATCCTTCTATTGCAGATGTTGTAATGTAATCTCCGTTTTCTAAATTACCATTTATATTTGAAACCATTACAGCACCTTCACCAAGTGAATTTACCCATATTCTTTCATCTCCTTCTTCATATCTAAGGAAACTAACTATTTTACCATTTGTTCGTTCTCTATATGGTTTTGAGCTTTTTTCATCTTTACCAACTGAAGAATTAACATCATTTAAATCTTCTGCATTTGAAATTACTCCGAATGCTGATTTTTCTTTTTCTTTAGTACTTAATTTTATATGTGGTAAAGCTTCATTTATAGTAGGTGATGATTTACTGTCTACACCATCAGAAAAGAAACCATTATTATAAGTTCCGTCTGCTACTACTATGTATCCTACTTTATCCTTATAATCTGTAGGTTCTCCTGTTGTTGGTCTACATGGGTGTTGTCCTGTAAATGCTATTTCTTGTTCTGATGAATCATCTATAGCATAAAATTGATTATCTGCGGTAGTGCTAGGATCATCATTATGTGACCAATATAATCTTCCGTCAATCATAGCATTATCCCAATAGTCATCAGTGTCATTATCATATAATCTGATTCCTCCTCCTGTGTCTCCATCTGCGGTAGAACCTTCATGTACTGATTTTATTGTTAATCTAGGTTGAGCACCATTTGTAGTAGATTCTAATGGAGTTGCTTCTCCTAATGAACCTGTTCCTATTAGTAAATCACCAGTGTTAGCAAAACGAGCTCGTTCCGCACTACTATCTAACGTAAGTGATACGTAAGCACCATTTGCTGAACTACCTATTTCAAGAGCGTGGTGTGCTTCTACATCTGTTGGTGCACCATGACATCTAAGGTGGAAATTATTACTTGCGGCCGATAATTTAAGAGCTGATGATGGTCTTGTACTTGTAGACTCATCATCACTTGAATTTGTAATTTGAATAGCTACATCATCACCATCTAAGCTGTCTTTAACTTCAAGTAGTTCACTCGGGGTAGATGTTCCTATACCAACTTTACCATCATTGTTTAAGAATAATTGTTTGTCATTTTTAGTTCCTGCATCATCACTGTATGTAAATAATTGCATAGTTCCACCTGCAGCTGCATCTTGTGATTTGGTTTCTACTTGAATCTGTGCAATGTTATGTTCGTCTGATGTTGCTTGGAATATTACATTATTTAAATTTCCATTTCCTGTTCCTAAATCTCTTAAAATTAAGGTATCTTGTTCAGCTATACCTCCTCCTCCTTCAATTAACATCATTGGGTAATTATTATTACCATCCCCTACTACATGCATAGTTGCTTCTGGGTTTGTAGTCATAAAACCAAATCTACCATGTCCTGTGATAATCATTTTATCAGACGCGACGTTGGCATTTGTAGTAGAAAATATTAAATTACCTGCTCCTTCATCATCGTCTCCAAAATCAGTATCATTAACATAAGCTAATCGTATAGAACCAGATGCATCACTGTTTGCGTCTCCACCTCTAAATTCTAATGCTATTGCTCTTGCGGTAGCGGTAATATCTGATGAATTAAACCCATCTAATACAAGCATATTTGTTGTTCCTGTAGTTGCTGCTGCTTCTTTTATATGTAAGGCAGCAGTTGGATCCTGAGTTCCTATACCAACTTTACCATTACTATTTATATTGATTCCGTTAGTAGAAGCAATACCATTATCATATACTAAGGCAATAGTATCTGTGTCTGCACGATAACCAACTGCTCCTTTTCCACTACCTGCTTCATTAAAATAAACGTATGAGTGTGTGTCTGTATCCGCATTAGAACTGTCTATTTTTATAAATGCTTGTTGATTATCTGTAGATGACTGGAATAAAGCTAATTGAACATCTGAAGAAGTTACATGTAAGGCGCTTGTTGGTGAATCTGTTCCTATACCAACACGACCATTTTCATCTAAAACTAAAGTGTCTGATGGTGTTGTAGGTTTTATTGAAACTGAATTACCCACAAATCCTAATGTATTAGTGTATCCTTTTATATAGAACTTATCATCTCCCCCATCATAAACTAAATCTACACCTGTACCAGAAGCTCCAGCTGTACCGGGGTATGCTGTTGTAGTTTGTCTTAGGGCTACTATTGAATCATTACTAGAACCATCAGATTCTAATAATAAAATTGCATCATTAGTAGCATTGTGGTTAATATGAAGGTCTACTTTTGGGGCAACTGTTCCTATACCAATTTTACCATCACCTCTAATAGCCATAGCTATTTTTTCAGCTTTATCTCCAGTAGCACCAAGTGCTGAATTAGTAAATAAAATACCTCCATCTGGGTTATTATCATTATTACTATCTAATTTTTCAAAAACTAAAAAATCTAAATTAGAAGCATCATAGAAACCTCCTTGACTATCTACTGTGGAATATTTAATTCTTGCTCCATCGTCACTACCACTATTATTTAAACCACCAGTATCTAAGTTAAATTGAATTTGGGCTGGTTTATTATTTTGTACGCCTCCATACATTGATAATACACTACCTACACTACCTGTTCCAAATGAAGCTATTTGAGTTGTATTACTAGTACCTTCTCCACCATCATTTGGATCTCCTGTGGATATATTAAAACGATCAGTTCCACCACTTTTATTTAATCCTATAGTTAAACCATTTTCTGCAGATATAACTGCACCACCCTTAAATAAAACATCTGATGTTGTACTTGGAGTGTCAGTATTTTTAAATGTTATTATATCTGCATTATCAGCATCATTTCTAATTGCAAAATTTCCTACTAATGATAATTTTTCTCCTGGTATATTTGTTCCTATACCTATTTTACCACTATTTGCTAAATATAATTGATTTGTATTTGCTGTAGCTAATTGATCACTGTAAGTAAATAAATGTAAATCTCCACCATTAGCTGCATCTAAACCTTGATTTATTGCTTGAATTTGTGCAATAGTATGTTCATCAGCTGTTAATTGAAATTTTATATTATTTTTATTTTCGTCTGCTATTCCTAGATCTCTTAATATTAAAGCATCTTGTTCCGCTACAGCTCCTCCTCCTTCCATTAATAAAAATGGACTTGAACCATCACCAACTCCTACTATGTGTGTTGTTGCTTCAGGTGAATCTGTTCCTACACCTAAATTAGTACCATCAAAATTTAAACTTCCTTCTCCTATAACTGCATCACCTGCTGCATTAGAGGTTAAAACACGATTGTCTGCTGGATTAGTAACAAAGCCTGTAAGTTGTCCACCTGTTATTCCTGTTAATCCTGAACCATCTCCTATAAAACCTTTTGAAGCTGACACTTGGCCTGCTTCGTTTACTCTAAATAATTCATCATTTGATGATGAAACATCTGTGTTTGTTTTTATAACAAATTTAGCATTTGAAGTGTTAGCATTACTATCTATATTAATAAAGAATCCATCTTGTGCTGATAATTGGGCAGATCCACTAAATTGAATGTGTGGTGATGTTGCAATAGAATCTGTATTATTAAGTAATATGTTGTTTGCGGTGTCAGCTGCATTTCTAACCGCTATATCTCCCATTACTTCTAGTTCTGTTCCTGGACTAGTAGTTCCAATACCTACTTTACCAGAACTTTCTAAAATTAAAGTATTAGATGGTGTTGCTGCATCTATTCTAAAAGGAACTGTAGCTGATGTCGCATCTCCTATTTTAAAGGTATCATCTGATTGTATACCTATTTCATATTGACGTGCATCATTAAGGATTTTTATTTGAGCAAGGCCATCTGTTTTTGTTGTTTCTAATTGTATAAAATTATCAGCATCATCTTTAACATGTAATGTTTCACTAGGTGAATCTTCTCCAACACCTAATCTTTCATTTTCCATGTCAATTGTAACAACATCTGTGTTATCATTTCTTCTAAATTTAAACTTACCTACATTATCATTTCTTTTAAAGAAAAAAGAAACAGTAGAAAAACCCATTTTTAATTTGTCTGTTCCATCATCAAATTCTAATTGAGGAAAAACACCATCTGATCTTTCTAAGACAGTTAATCCATCTTTAACATGAAGTTTTGCAGTTGGTGCATTAGTTCCTATACCAACATTACCAGTGTCTCCTTCAATTCTTACATATTCTGTTGTAGAAGCACCACCTTTGAAAATTAAATCATCAACATCTCTAGATGTTTGAAGAGACAAATGATTAGATCTTGCTGCTAAAGCAGAAAAAGTTTGATCATTTGTAAGATCAAATGCTGATACTCGTACATCTCCCGCTGCCTCTAAAATAAAATCTTCGTGATTAGTATCTGTTCCTACAGCAAGACTACCTGAAAATGTAGAAAAAGGACCATTATTAGAAGAAGTCATATGGAAAAATTCACGAATATTTGTGCTTTCTCCTACTCCTATAAATGCTTTTCCTGTGTGAGTTCCAAATACAGCAGAACCACTTCCATGAGTTGATTCTGTTAGTTTTATAGATGAAGTAGTATTTCCACTTACACCATGAATCATTAAATCTGTGTTAGAACCTGAAATAAAAACTACTGGATCAGATGCATGACTAGAATAAGTATGGAGGGTAGATGTTACAGTTTCTGCTGTGTTTCCTATTGATAATTTATTACCTAATTCTAAAGTTGATGTACCTCCTATTTCTAAATTTCCTTCTATTTTAAAATTACCTTCTATACTGGTTGAATTTGTATTTGAACCGTTAGCATGTACACCCGAATTATTTAAAAATAATATTGAGTCAAATAAAGATAAAAAATCTTGGTCTGTAGGTCTATCTCCTGCTTCAAATTTACTTAAAATTATTGATTTATCTGCTTGTGCCATATTTTTGTTTTGTTATAAATATAATTATCCTGTAAATACTACTAAGAATTTAGATCCTTGTCCCGCACTTCCTGATAACCATAAAGATCCTGTTATTGTTGGTTTATTTGTTGGTAAATTTGTTAAATTCATAGACCCAAATGATGCTGTTGATGCATGACTTGCACTTATATTACCTGAGGCTGTTACATGGGTTGTATTTACATTTACAATAGTACCAACTCTTAATGTATTAATACCTCCAGAAATTGTAGCTTCATCTGATAGTGTTATTTGGGCTCCATCTTCTCCTTTAAGAGTTGGATTACCCCCAAAGAAAGAAATTTCTCCCCCTTCAGGACCATCTAAATGTTGTATAGATGCAGTAATGGCTGTTATATTTCCACTTGAGCTTATATTATTTGAGGCTGTTATATTACCTGTAAAAGTATGGAAATCTGATTCTTGGTTTCCTATTATTGCATTTCTATTAACTACTAAATCTAAACTAGCACTTACAACACTAAACAATACTTCAGATGTTGTGGTAACATTTTGATTCATATTGTATAACTCATAATCACCTTGACCTGTGTTTAATGTATTTGCTAATACTTTACTTGCAGTTATATTACCCGAAGCTGTTATGTGACCTGCTGTTCCATTTATTACTACTGTATTTGTTCCAAATGTAGCTGCTCCCCCTACACTTAAGGTTGAAGTAGCACTTCCTGAAATATTACCCGAAGCTGTTATATTAGAGTCTATTGTTAATGAAAGATCAGATTGACCTATTGTGAATGATGTTGGATTTGGTGATAAAAGATTTGCATCATTAGAATTTAAAATTTGTAAACTTCCTAAATTAATATCATTATTAAAAGTTGTATTTCCTTGGAAATTTATATTTGTTCCACCAATATTAGAAGCAGTAATTTGATTTACTATTAAATTTCCACTTGCACTTATATTTCCTGAGGCTGTTATATGACCAGCAGGAGTATTAAATACTATTGAGTCTGTTCCTCCATAAAAATCTCCTAAACCGGGGTGACTACTACCACTAAAACCAAATCTTATAGTATTTGTGTCTGTGTTTGCTACATTATTACCACCAGGAAGACTACCACTACCCATCAACATGTAGGATCCTATCTGATTATTATCTGACTTAGTGCTGTATATTTTAGTAGCACCTTGACTGTATAATTCTACTTCATGTGCTCCACCAAATTGAGTTCTTCCTGATCCTTGAACCCCTACTGTAAAAGTACCGTTTACTATTGGTTCTATAATTGGTACATCATTAGCAGTAAGTAATTTAGCATCACCCCCACCTGATGCTACACCTATATTAAGATCGGTTTCTATTTTAAGAGGATCACTACCACCAAATGTTATAGGGCTACCTCCTATTAAATGTGAAAAAGAACCTGTAGTAGATTTTATATATTGGAATGAACCCGTATGTGCTGTTAATGTGTGTCCAATTGTTATTTTTGAATTAACGCCCCCACTTATATTACCTGAGGCTGTTATATTTCCTAGTGTTTGTAAAGAACTTGAATATGTTCCTTCAGATGGTTGTCCAACTACACCTGTTAGTCCTGAACCATTTCCGGACATTGATATTGCTGAAATATTACCTGCTACAAATATTCCACTTGAACTTAATGTTCCACTTGAACTAATATTATCATTTATAACAGTAGTACTAGTACCAAATGTACCTACAGCTGCTGTTATTTGGTTTGTTATTAAATTTCCACTTGCACTTACATTAGAAGCAGTTATATCTGTGTGGAAAATTGTTGAGCTTGATGATATAAAAGATACATGTTTATTAACAGAAGAACCACCACTATAAATGTAAAGGTTATCATTTTCTTCTTTAATATTACCTAATGTCCATTTAGTAACTTCTGCTGTGTTAAACTCTATAATATTATCTTTTGCTGTATTCGATCTGTCTATAGTTGTTCTTACGTTTGTTCCTTTAAGAAGTATTTTAGCTGAATTTGAACTACTAATAGTAAGTCCACCATCTGATAAGGCTCCTTGTGCGTGGAAAAAATCTGTTGGTGTTCGACCAGCAATACCTACCCCTATCATACCTCTATTACCTGTGTCTTTTGCAAAACCTATTACATTTGATGTACCATCAATTTTAAATTGTAATGTATTTTTTAAATCAGTAGAAGAAGAATGGAAATATTTTATACTTCCTGCATCTATATCATCATATCGTCCAAAATGTATTTGTGACTTTTTTTCATCTGCTGCTATAATTGCAATTGATGCGTCTTGCCCTGATGTGTTATTTTGGAAAATAGCTACATCTGAAGTTCCTGCTTGAGGAGTACCTTCTCCAGATGTTTTTTGTATTAATAATTTACTACTTGTTATATCGTTTGTTACTGTTAAGTCTCCTGTAAGTGTATCTGTTGTATCTAGTAAAAAGTTTGCTAACGAAGAACTTGCTAATGAAGCGCTTACACTTGTAAAAGCACCCGAAATATTAGCCGCTATTTGAGTTGAACTGCTTAATGCACCATTAAATGTACCTGTAAAAGTATTTGCTGTTATAGTCCCACTTGAACTTATATTACCTGAGGCTGTTATGTGACCTTTAGGGCCAGAAATAAATAAATTACCTGACACTAATAAATTAGCATCTGGGTTAGCATTTATATGTCCTAAGATACTTACTTTATTATTTTCTAAATACAATAAAGGATGGGTTCCGGTTCCTGCTGCTGAGGGGTCTATTGCAAATGGGTAGTTAGTAGTACTTGTGTCTCTTATTAAGAAAGAATCACTGTATCCCCCTCCTATAGTTTGTAATTCCCAATTAATATCACCATTTTTTAATTGTATAGATGCATTATCACCGCCGTCTCCCCCTTCAATTATTATTGTAGGGCTCTGAGCACTTGAAGCTGTTAAGTTACTTTTAATATGCATCATTACATTATTAGTAGTAGGTGCTGCTACTCCTATACCAACTGTTCCGTCTATTTTTAAGGTTGCAGGCACATCAGTTGAACCTGTTAAATGTAAAGAACCTGTTATTCCTGAATCGCCATTTCTTTGTCCTGTTGATTTAAAAGTGTTAGCTGCATTATTTACTATGTCTAAAGCTATCGATGCACTTGTGTTTGTAAAGGCTCCTGAGATATTTGAAGCTATTTGAGCAGAACCACTTAGTAAACCTGAACTATTTAAAATTTCTATTGCTAATACATTTGTAGTTATATTATTAGAATTAGTAGCTACATCTGAAGCTATAGAAGCACTTGTACCTATAAAAGCACCTGAAATATTAGAGGCAATTTGATTTGAACTACTTAATAATCCCGCACTATTTAATGTATTTATACTATTTAAATTTGTAGCTACACTAGAAGATAAAGAGGCACTTGTATTTGTAAAAGCTCCTGAAATGTTTAAAGCTATTTGAGTTGAACCACTTAGTAAACCTGAACTATTTAAAGTACTTATATTACTTGTATTAGTATTTATATTACTTAAATTTGTAGCTACACTAGAAGATAAAGAAGCACTAGTTAAAGTAAATGCACCTGAAATATTAGAAGCTATTTGGTTTGAACTACTTAATGCCCCATTAAATATACCTGTAAAAGTATTTGCTGTTATAGTTCCACTTGCACTTATATCACCTGATGCTGTTACTGGGGTACCTAGTAATAGGTTTGTAATTCCTCCGTCAGTGATTGCTATAGTTGCTATACCATTTTGTTCTCTTGCAAGATATTTGTCTCCATCTGCACCCCCTAAATAATACCCATTAGTTCTAACTCTATTACCAGTAATATCCCCACTTGCACTTATATTTCCTGATGCTGTTATGTGGCCTCTTATATCAAGACTTACTCCACCTTGAGTAGGAGATTGTATTGTAACTTTACTGTCTTGGATTGCTATTTCACCAGTACTACCACCTGCATTTATAATTATTGCATTTGCACTTGGTGATAAAATTCCTGTGTCTGAATCTCCTCTAAAAGTAA
>Ga0181387_1000187_pt1 | contig 14413 bp, 11 predicted proteins | sample 10SPOviralmetaG_FD_130119 | JGI IMG/M metagenome (GOLD analysis project Ga0181387, IMG submission 130119) | Marine viral communities from the oligotrophic San Pedro Time Series (SPOT) site, San Pedro Channel, CA, USA - 10 SPOT_SRF_2010-04-27 | ecosystem: Environmental > Aquatic > Marine > Strait...
AAATGGACACCAGGTTCAAAGGATATCTTCTTATGACCATCCATTGTTTTTAAATTCCAACTTAACCCACCTAAATAAGTAATACCATCATCTGGTAAATTTTCGGGGATATCTTGAACAGGGACAGCATCATCTTCAAGGATTAAAATATTATCCATTTTATTTGTAATAAGATATCTCCATAAATTTGTATGAGATACCAAACATCCAACTTTTGCTTTATGTTCATCTGGATTAATATTATGATATGAAACCATTTTTTCAAATCTATAATCATTCTCACTTAATTCTTTCCAATGAGTACCTAACCAACGTTCAAATTTATCATCTGAATAATTTTTCCATCTTTCTTCACTTGATTTACAATTGATAACAAAAATCCTCATATAGAAGATATCTTTTAAAATTTACAATTATTTAAAAATTATTTACCACCACCTTTACCTTTTTTGGGAGGATCTGCCTTTTTTGGAGGATCAGCCTTTTTTGGAGGATCTGCCTTTTTTGGAGGATCGGCTACTACTACTCTCTTGACACGCTTTCTCGGTTGTGTTTTTTTTCCAACTGGTGTTGGTGTTGTTTTAACAACTTCTGTTTTTTTTACCGTAATACGATTTTTTCTGACAGCAGGTTTTCTCCTTGGACGATTTATCTTTTCAATTGTTTTTTTTCTGACATCTACTTTATATCCTTTATTTCTAACATCTGAAATTATTTTTTCACGATTTTGTTTTATATTAATATCTTTGATTTTGTTTTTTATGATAAGTTGTCTTAATTCTTCCTTAGTTAACTGTGACATTTTTTATGATAGTTATTAGAAAATAATTATTTAATTATGAATTTTTAAGGACATCCTGAGCAACAAGTAAATTTGTATTAATTTGTTTATCAACCCTATAAACGACTGCTGAATAATCAGACACCACCGCATCTGTTCCATCGGGGTCCAATATACTCGTACAGATTTCTGTGAGTTGTTTAGGTTGTGTGACTGTAAACGTGGGACCCCCACCAGAATAATTTATAAAATCACCCTCTGCATTATATTTGTCACAGACCGCAAATACAGGCATTGGATCTGCCTCTTTATAATAATTAGCATCAGACAAAATATCTGATTTAATTAGGAAATATCCCCTCAATTGTTTTCTTGGTAAATTTTGTGCTTTTATTTCTGATGATGTTTGAGCGACAGTGATTGTTGGATGAACTACCGAAGCATTATAAGCAGTCGTGCTTGCACTTCCTTGAATCCATTCACCATTGAAATTATATCTCATCATTACAGGAACTTGCTGATTAAATAAATTTGTTCCCCATACAGAACTCATTAATTCTTTTGTATCATTAGATGTGATCAAAGCATTTGTTGTTGCCCCTGAAACATTTGTTGTTTGATTTGTAAATCTTGTTTGAAGATTATTTGTTCCTTTAAATTGATTATAAGTAAATCCTAAGATACCCCATAAACCTTCTTCCCAATTGACTTCATCAAATCCAAAATCTTCAATTGTTATACCAGAGTGAGAATCATAAATGACACCCTCTTCAATTTGTTCTGATAATGGTAAGAATCCCGCAGCATATTCTTCACCTGAGGCGGATGTTGTTCCAATCCTTGCTTGTAAATCAATAACAGGATAAGGCAACATATGAGGTGAATATGTATTATATTCCAACGCTTTATTAATATGATAAACAGGACCAGTTCCTGATGCGATTGGTGGTTGGAATTGTAAATCAGATCCTTGTGTTCTACCAGCATTCCAAAAATTTCCAACTTGTTCTGGTGAATGTAAATCAGAAAATGAAAATCTTGTTTCAACCGTATCAAAATTGAGAAGAGGGGCATTTGCTCCTACATAAACTTGTCTTACAGAATTTGAATACCTATCAGTTGTTATATTTGAACCATCACCCAAATTTGAACCTGAACCAAATGTTTCCTGACCATAATAAGAACAAGGAGCATATCCTGAGGTTAATTGTATCGCTGCATTACCATAAGCACTGAAATGATAATCATATCCAATTCTTCTTCCTAACATAGTTGCGCTATCATACCAATTAGTGATACCACCAATTTCATCTGTTACGAATGAAACAAATTTATTACCAGCACCATCATCATATTGCCTCGCAAATCCAAAAACAAGATTTGAATTTTGATCACCTACATTATTAAGAGTTGCACCAATTGATTCATTATAAACAATATTTGAAGAATTGGTATTGAAATAAACAAAAATTGGGATTGAAGAATGATCTTTAACTAATGTTCCAGCAGATGAACCATTCATGTTGTCACTTCCAAGTGGTGGTGATGTGGCTCCTCGTGAGGCACTGTCCATGTGTAAGAATCTGGCTTTATCTAAGAAAACATCAGAGGCACTTGTATCATTTTGATAAAGATTATTGAGAGCATTATTTTCCCCCCTTGTAACTTGTCTTTTAATTAAATCAGGATAAATATCATGTTGGACATCAAAGAAATTTTTTAGTTTTGTTAAATTATCAAAATTCCAAGGAATATTTGTTTCAATATCACTTGTGACGAAAACTGGTGATTTCATAACTTTGAAACCGTCATAATTATTTAATTCTCTCCCCCTTTCAATAAATTCAGGTCTTTTAAATCCAACATAAGCATAAGAAGAAAGATAATCAACAGTCTTGTGAGATGTTAATGAAACATTACTATACTTTTCTCCCGCGTGAGCAGCTGCTCCAAAATATTCCGAAGCATTTTCTGGTGAAAATAAATCAATATTAGCAGCAGGAAATGCTTTTAATGTTTCACTTTCTTGAATAAATGATGCAACATCCTGAGGAATATATCTTCTAGTTATTGAACCAAGTTTGTCTGTGAATGTTAGAGCAACATTGGAGGGAGCATTATATCCTTTATCAACTTTTAAATCAACAAGACTTTTGTATTTAATATAATTCCTTAATGCTGGTGATGAATCATGCTCACTCGGCCATTGAAGATATGTTGCAAGACTCGCAGAAGCAATATCTGAACCATTCCAATAAATTTCATCAAAACAAAAAATTGTAAATCTATCATTATTGTTACGAATTTGTGGTCTGAAACCATTTGTTAGAGTGCCTCCTGATTGGCTATCACCATCCAAATTTACTCGTTTCAAATTGAAATCATCGGGAAAATAATGTGAAGCACTTCTGTTAACAACTTGTGCTCCTAACCGACATCCATCCCTTTCAGTCCAAACTAATTGAGAACCAGCGACAGCAGAACTATTCGCAGCAGCAGTCATATAATTTCCCCAATCTCTGGGTAATCCATTATAATTTTCACCATTAGTATTTTTATAATAAGATAAGACTATACTTGCCTCATTGTCTTTTAAATCTACAAAATGAGAAGCATTAGCATTGACTTGTTTTGAAAATCCAAAAGGAGTGATTTGAGTATCTTTACTGAAAATACTATCGGTACTTGTGGTATAATTGATTTCTTTTTGTGCTTTTAATGATTTCCCTTTAAATTCAATAACATCACCACCAGCACCTCTTTCAGAAATATATGCGGAATGAACTGATACTTGGTCACCAACATCTAATTTAATTCCAGAACTTACTTTATTTGTGAAACGACTAGGTTGTTTAGCACCAAGAGTGCTTCCATTATATTCTTCCGAACCTAATCTTGAACAATCAAAAAGAAATGTTTGCTGATATCCTTCACTCATTTTAATATGAGCATTCAAAAAAAATAAAATTACTTAATTTAATTATTTATATGGTCTATTTTGTTTATAATGTCTATTTATGCGAGTTCCGTTGTGACATATCCATCAACTAACTGAGTGAGTTTTACTAATTCAATCCAAGAGCGCTGGATGAGAGTGCCATTATTATCCAGAGATTGGAATCTGAAAAATAATTCAATACCACGAGAATTGACACGTTCATTGCGATTGAGACGGAAACCATTCCAATTGAAACGACCAAGGAGACCACTATCAGTATCATTTATTTCACCAGCATTTTGCTGATATCCCATAAAGTCATCAGGAGTTAATGCTGTGCCTTGTGCTGTATATTCTTCACGAGTAACAAATGGAACCATTCCTTCTGCCTGAGCAGTATTATGGAAATGACGGGCAGAATTCTTAACATCAATTGGGAACAAGAAGTGATCATTATATTTTACATTCATTGTCTGAACACCATCTGAACCTGCTGTTTCACCCCTATCATAATCATTCTCGCAAGCGAGAGCATGATATTGATTGAGAAGAGATGAATCAACAGCAGCAGAACCTTGGATTCCCGTAATTACTTTCGTAACAATACGGTTTGCGCCACCAAGATTTCTGATCTGAGTGCTTGCTGCTTCGGTAGCAGAAACAGAAACCTTTGAGTGACGGTAATCCATATGATTAATATTGATAACACGATTCTGAGCAGCATAAGCATCCATAATCTCTTGATCATAGTAAATGTAATCAGCAATAAATTTAACTTGGTTCTGGTCAATAGATGCACTCGCGAAAGCAGTATCATCTGCCGAACATAGACGACCCTTCTGCGTGCTTGAAGTGGGTTCCCAAGTTAATTCAATGGATACCTGTTCCTTCATCATATAAAGAGGGAGCTGGGTCGCCTTTAACATAGGGAAGAGATCACTCAAAGCAATCTGGAAAACTGGATCCGCATTAATATCTGCCCAATCAAAGACAGCACCATTTCCATCAGTTTGAAGACCAACATCACTGAAACTATTGTAATCTTTACCGTTATCAAGACCATAAGTCAAAGCACGAGTGTCATTATCGGGACCACCACGAGTCGTACTATCATCAGAATAAATAAATCCGTGATTGATAACTTTACCGGACTGAACTTGTTCACGCTCAACTTGATGTTCATTTGAAATAAAAAGAGATTTGTAAGCGGTTAAGAAATTGTATCCATCAATCTCTTGAAGAGTTTTAGTTCCAACTTTGAGAGCTGCTCTTTGAATAAGAGAAGCAACACCAATATTGAGAGGATAGAATCGGGAGTTAGCATCAGGTTTAGTCAAGGCAAGAGTGATTTTGGAATGGGAGTGAAGGATACCTTTATTTAATAGGGTAAAACGACAAAATGAATCGGTAATTACAACAGGATCTAAAACAGAAGTTTCAACATCTGTTGCCGTGCTGGTCTCCATAGGAGAAACACGTAGTAAATCGGGGACGTTAGCAGGAGCCGGAGCTCTTTCCATCATATCTGAATCTGCACTCATATTTATTTATAATGAATACAATCAAAAAAAATAAAAATAATAAAATAATTTATAATGAATAATCTTTAATAACTTTTACTTTCGTAAAATGATAAGGCACACATCCCACATCTTACAGTTGTCACATCAGTGATCATATCAACATCATAAACAAACATATCACTTAGACATTCCTGTTTTCTATTACATTCACAACAGATTTTTTCTGGGAGTTTTCCTTTTTTTTCTTCTTCTTCATAAGGATGATAAATTCCTTTATTAAACCAATCATCCAACTGTCGGAGATCAGTATAATTACAAGGGAGAAGATGTTTGGTTGGGATGTTTTCAGGTTCATCATCGTATTTTTCAGTATGTTCTGGAAAGTTCTCGGAATAATAATTTTTTTCGTCGCTCCACCAGTTGGAAGTAAGAGAATTAAAAGCACTCATAACTTCTTTGGGGATTTGTTTTTTTTTGAGTTCTTCATTCTCTTTCTTCATAGCGATAATATCATCACGGAACCTGTATGCCTTGATATCATCAATGACTTCCTTTTCTCCATAGAAATCTATCCATACAATAGACTCCAACTCACCAGTTCTTTCAGCCTCCGCTTCAAGTTGCTCATTCACTTCATTTAGTTCTTCAATTTTTTCTTTGAGAGGTTTTACATTATCATCAATCTCACCAAAAGTATCACATTTACCCGTTTCCCATCCCTTTTCAAAATATTCTTCCTTGATATCTTCAATCTCTTCTTTCAGTTCTTGATTTTCTTTTTTGAGAGCCTTCTTTTCTTGAAAGCATTTTAGATAGAGTTTCTTGTAATCAATCGGCATCGTTATTGTTTTATTGTTTGATATTTGATAAATTGTCAAATCAAATTTAAATATGACAATAAAGGACATCTTCTGCGACATGTCCATCTAAACGATCAAATTTATAATCAGGATTTATTTCTAATATCTTTTCTTTAATCTTTTTTAGAAGATCTATATCAGAATGATCACCCCACTTACATCCAGTGATTATTCTTAAATCATCAATACAGATAATATGGTCTTTTATGTCTGATAATTTTATTGCTTCTAATTCTTCAATTAAAGGACATCTTCTTTTAAAATCACATTCATCACCCATACCCCCTTGAATATGGGCATCAAGAAAAAATAATGCTTTCCCTTGAATCTCTGGTAAATAGTTTTGTAAATTTGTTGAATCATCTGTTATTAATTTACAACGATTTGATTTTATTTCTTCTTTAAATATTTCTTGACCTTTTTTTGTAAATTTTTCATCAATTTCTAATGAAAAACATTTTTTAAAATCACACCTTAGTGCTTGTTTTAATGATACATCTTCAATATCACAGTGACCGAGACCAGTTTCAAAATAGGTTTCACAATTGTTTTTTTTTTGAATACTTGATAAATCAAATCCTAATGTCATATTTATAATATATCTCACATTTAAAAATTATAATTTAAACGATTAGTTTACTTCGGTTTATTGTAATACTTGAAGACCCTGGGGAGAGAAGACTAGTGTGCTCTTATGATGTACGAACATGTAAACAGCATTCGGGAAATCACTTGTCAAATTGAGACTCATATTGATACCAAAATTGACTCTTGAATAATCCATTCCTTGGTCACTGATACTATCCAGAGCAACACCAACACCAAATCCAGAACCACCATCAGCAAAGAATTTGTCAAAAGTGGTAGCACTTGAATAACGAGTATTTACTGGACCCAAAGATGTCCTGTTAAGTTGGGCAAATTTTTGAATAGCGTTCATATACTGGAAAACAATTTGAGAATCCATAGTGTCATTATCCGCATCAGTTCTTTGGAGAGTGTCAATATTATACGAGAGCGGAATCTTTTCACCATTCCTTGTAAAAAAGAGTTCTTGAATCTGAGCTGGGGTAGCATCTGAATTAACGGGGTAAAGTGTAGCGAGACCTTTATTAACAAGATTATTAATATGAGCAGCAGGTATCATATTACAGAAAACACCTAAGACTCTTGATAAACCTAACTGGAAATTGAGGATACCATTTCCCGAATTAATAGTCTGATAATAAGTAGCAAGGGAATTGTATTCAAAAGTTCCCGTGCTTGATATCCTTGACATTTGTTCTGGGTCAGGAGATACTAATTCTGCACAAAGTGAAACATCACTGAATTCATAAAATGAATCACTGATTGAAGCACTGGAAGTGGTGTCAGAATGGAAAACATTAGCATCGGGAGCAAGATGGAGTTCTATAAGGAGACCACCAACAGTGTCTTCCATAAGTGGGATTGGATTCTGTCCGTTAAAGAGACCACACGGGAGAGAGACGCAGAAACTATTTCCAGTCGTTGAAGCACTAGGAATCTGAACAACTGCCTGCTGCTGAGCAGCATAATTTGGAAGAGATAAATTGGTAGTATATTGATGACCAATATTATCCTGAGCACTTGTAGTAGCGGGGAGATACGAGGCAAGGAATCTGTTGTAATGTCTTATGGTTTCAAGAGTCTGACCAGTTCTTTGAGATTTAATGGTTAAGGTTTCAATACACGACATGACACCTAATTTCTCATCCATAGCGAGAGGAGAAACATCAGAGGAACTCATTGAGCCAGAAGATAAACGAGTTACAAATTTACCAACAAATCTTACACTATTACCTAAGAGCATTCTGTCTTGCGATCCAACAATAAATTGTAGGACTGGATTACCACCTGCGAATGAAATTGATGCATTCGCATTCACGTTACTTGGAACAACTTCTATGTATGAATTTTGAGCCATCTTTAATATTTTATAAAGAGACTTTGATAAAAAAAATTAATAATTAATTATTTAAATGAAATTTAGAGGATATCTATTTTTAAACCATTACTTGAAGGGAACCATTTTTGATTTCTAATCTGCGGACATGGGCACAGAAATTATTCCATAAGTGAGCTTTGGAAGGAGAAGAACCCGATTTGGTGTATTCTACCTGTAAATTGAAATCTTTACCTCTTGCGTCATAGACTGAATTTCTGCCTAAGGCAAGAGCACGACCTATGAAGAAATTTTCTTGGAATTTTAAGAATGATAGTGGTTCAATACCCGCCATAGCAAGTGCCTTCTCTGCTTCAATTACCCATTGCTGAGATATGGAAGTTCTAGAAGATATCTTTGAAACATCAACCTTGCGTGAAGGATTAATTTTTCCATCATAAATGAGCTGATATTCTTGTAATTCATCCGCGATACCAACTATTCCAGATCTTGCAGAATGATTTCTAATATCATTTGTTTCATTATTTACAAGATAAGTATTTGAACAACTTAAATGCTGAGCTGCCGTGTAAGGAGTAGCATCCGTGGGAATACATAAGATTGAAGTGGCGCGAGATTCAATTAGAGGTAATCTAATGTTAGCAACTAAATCATCCTTGACTTGGGAATATTTGTAATTTGTAAAGGATGGATAATCATAATTAATAGTGCCTCCTTCCCTCATCATCCCGAGCATTGTTTGTTCGTATCCATCAGGGACTTCAATCTGTTCCACTATCATTTCAACGTTTGACACTTCAAATGTTGGTGCGAAATCATCACGGAAATCCTCCGTAGCATCAACCAAAAAGGCAAGTGAAGCATTTGCGAATTTACTTCCTGCTCCGAATCCCATTGATTTACCAGTATTATTTGTGATAGCAGTGCGAAAGGTGACTTTCGTTTTTGATGTTGCTCCTGTTGCTGCTCCGGAAACATTTTCAATTGATTCAATTGTTGCCGATGTTGTCCAAGAGGCAGATCCCGTTAAAACAGAATTTTCTAATGCGAGGGCAGCACGCTGACCAACAACAAATGGGAAAGTGCTTTGAGAAGTTTGATTATTTGCGCGAGTGAAAAAAGCAGTTGTAGTCGTACCACCATTAATTAATGAACCATTACCCCCAGAAGCATTTGGAACATCCGAACCATTAGTGCTGTGAAACATAGGATTTAATTTAGTTCTGCGGAAATAATTAGTGCTGTCAAGTTTTCTGAATACTTGTCTTGCGTCTTTTAATAGAATTTCAATAAAAATACCATCAGTGAGAACTGCGGGGAATACAGCATCATTCTGGAAAAGACCAGTATTAAGACTTAATAGACCTTTAACCGTTTGGAATTCATTTGGAGGAGATTGTTCATCTAAGAAAGAAGTATTGAGAGTGCTGGTGGGATCTTCAACCTTACTGAAATAAGGATTGGAAAAACAATTTTGACCTTTTCCTTTGGTATTACCGCAACTGCTACGACATGCGGGATCATAAACAGTAGTGCCTTCCGTTAATGCCCTCTTTTTAGCAATTGATTCATTGGTATGGTAATCAAACTTTAAGGCACTTAAAACATCATACCCCATAATCTCCTCCAAAATTGCGGTTTTGCGACCAGTATACACCCTAATTGAAGATATTAAAGAGTGTAATCCCGTCTCACCGTCTAACTGTAATCGTGAAACAGCAGAGGCAGATACAGTGCTAGGAATAGATAATTTGACTTCCATGTGAAGTTTTGATTGAGATAAATCAACAAATTTTGAAGTCGGCGGAATGTATAAATCAATACGACCGCCAGGAGAATAATTTAATCCATTCTCCGCTGGAATAGCGATTGATTGCTGTCCAACTTTTATTTTATCAGAAGAAACAAAGAAACTCATATTTTATAATGAATGTTTATAAAAAAATAATTATGTTTTAATAATAAATTTAAAAACTGCCTGAACCTTGAATCTGAGATTTTACAGATGTAGGTGCCGAAGCAACTAATCCAAGCGATTGAAATGCGGGTGAAACACGTTGTTGTTCTAATTGACTATTTGCTGTCGTAGGAGCATCAATCTTTTTACCAGCATCTTTAATTTTCTTTTTATCACCGAACCAATCATCAACAGTATTAATAATACCACCAGTGATTCCAGCAAGACCACCAAGAACTTCTAATGGAGGAGCAACTGTTCCAATAGCATCTAAGACTGCTCCTGCGGTAACAAAACTATCACCAACTTTTTTTGCTGTATCACTTCCATCTTGTGCGAAAAATCCTTTTCCTTCATATAAATTATCAACTCCTTCAACAAGATCTGTTCCGCCAGCAACTAAACCAGCAACCTTACCAGCACTTTCTGATATTAATCCAGTTGCTCCTTCACCAATAGTTTCAGCAACTCCAATTTTTGAAAGACCTGCTTTGATTACCTTTGCCCCAATACCACTTCCTTCATATTTAAATTCGCCTTCTACCTCGGGGGCAACTGATGTCACGGGTGGTCTGGACATTGCTTCCCTTAAATTAGGTTCTTCTGGTTCGGTAGGAAGAAGACTTGGTCTTGCTCCTGCTGCTGATCTTGGTGCTGGTCTGCTGAATGCTTCTCGTGCAGTTCCTGCTCCACCACCATCTCCTGTCGCTGCTCCAACATCTGCTGGTCCTTTTGCTGTTTGTCTAATATCCTCAAATCCACCCTTTAAAACTTTCATTCTTTCATCCCTTGCTGTTCTATAATAATCACCAAATGATGATGCTTGTTTGTACTCTTTACGCGCACCTAAAAATGAAACAGCAGCTCCGACTACACCATATCCATCTTCACTATCATTTATTATAGCATCATTTCTTTTCTTATCTTTCAAATTGTCAACAGTTGTTTTTTGAGTTTTTAGTGCTTTATCATAATTATCCATCACTGCTTTATTATGAAGTTTAACACCTTGATTGAATTCTCTATTCCTCGCGGTCATAGAATCTCCTTCCATAATTGACTGATCATATCCGTATAATGACATTATTATAACCATTAAAAATATTATAAAATCAAGAGATTAAAAATTTTATAGAATATTTTCACTGAGTGCTGGATCCTTCAATACCTTTTTCAAAATGATAAACATGTCCTATAAAATCAATATGATAAACACTTTGAGGATATTCTAATTTAATTTTTTTTAACCAATTAAGATCATCAAACATAGCAGGTTTTTTTATTTTATCAGGACTATCACTTTCTGTTCTATAAACTTCTTTAAATCTCTTATGAAATAAATGATATTGCCAAGGATATCTTTCAAATGTCATCAAATTATATTTTGGAGGAAAAGGATTGAGATTAAAATCTGATGTTAGATTAGGACTTACAATAAAAATATCATCGTTTACAAAACATTTTTGATCATAAGTAATGATATCACATTCTTCTGATAAATTTTCAATAGCATTCACACATCTAACACAGTAATCATCTGAAAAATTATCATCATCATCAAGATGGGTAAAATATTTACCTGATGAAAGTTTTTGAAGAGCATTTCTTTTTTCAACCAAAGGGATTGTTCTATTATCACAAATTGAAATTATTTCAACTTTTTTCTCTAATTTATTATCCTTGATTTGCGTGTATAAACCATCTTGAAGTTTTTTAAAAGTCTCACTGCGTTCCGAAATTGTTGGTATTAGTATTGAAATTAACATTTAATTTATCATACATTATTATTCAGTAATTTTAACCTCGGCATCCCCATTCAAAGGTTCAAATAATAAATTATCACCTTCTGCGATTTGAGTTTCAAAATTACGGAAAGCACGAGCAGGATTATTTTGTAAATCAAGAAAAAGGAAATCATATCTTTGTTCTGTTGCTTTATTATAAATTTTTCTAAACTTTTCATCTCCTCCAAACATTCCTGAATATTCTTGGGATATCTTATCTAATTCAGACATATTCTGTAAATTACCACAAATAAAAGAATTACAATTATTTCTTATAGTAGGACCAACAGCTTTAAAACTTTGAACAGAGATTGCAAGAAGTCCAACACCATAATGCCTTGACCTTGTAACTAAATGATTTAAATAAGAATTTCTTTTGACTGAACCTAAGATATCATCAAAAACTAATCCAATAAATGGTCTGTCTTCATCCTTGAATGATTTTTGTTGGGAAATTATACCAGATAAAACATTATCGTCATATCCAGTATATGTATCGCACGCCTTACATAAAAATCTTGAAGTGACATCTTGTTCAATTGTATTTGAAAAAATTGTAATATTATCGTGAACATCTTTATAAAAATCTTCACGGAGCAGCATATTGCTCAATATCGTGCTCTTACCCGACTTCGTGGGCATAACTAAGACGCATATACACGGTAATTCGGGGAGATTAGGATGAACAACTTTTCTTGGTTTTTCCTTAGGTGGGGATTTGACTCTTAAAATCTTTGGTGGTGCTCCTTCCATTATTATTATTATATATTATTTGTTTTTATTTTTAGCAAGATAATGTATTTAAAGGAAACAATGAGAAAAAGCGGTTTGATTAGGATTTATTTGTTGCGGTTGGATTGCCCTGCTTATCATATTTTTTTGAGCAGTTTTGTGAGCTTGTTCTTCTTGTAATTGTTTTTTTTTTATTTTTCTTTCTTTTCTCAAAGCATCATACGTGCTGACAGCATTTACCATTGCTTCTTCTAAATCCATTTGCGAGTACATTCTTGAAGATGCTTGTTTAAGATTATCTTCTTCTTCTGCTTTTAATTTATCCTTAGCATCTTGTGCTTTTTTTTCTTGATCTTTTTTTAATTTTTCTTCTGCTTTTTTCAAGACTGCTTCTTCTTTTGCTTTTTGTTTTTCTTCGCGAGCAAGTCTTCTTTTTTCAGATGCAATCTTTCTAATTTTTTCAAGATGTGCTTTTTGTTTATCAGACATTGGTTTTTTTCTTTCATATTTTTTTCTTTCTTTTTTATCAGGTATTTCTGGTATCTCTTCCTCTTGTTCAACAATAGGTTTGATTGATGGTGCGTCTTTGAAGACATCTTCTTCTTTTTCTGATTCAACAGGTTTAGATTCTTCTTCATCTGATGAAATATCTTGGACCACCATATCAGATTGTTCATCTTGACGGTTTTCAATATTATCAATTATTTTTTCAGTTTTTGCTGGGAAAACTTCTGGTTCAGGAACTGGTTCAGGCATTTGAATAGTTGGAAGACTCATATTATATTATGAATCGGGAAAAAAATTATAGACTTTAAATTTCTATTAAATTAAAAAGATGAAAATTGTTGTCTTTTACATTTTTGGACGGATATGGAAAAGGACACTTGATTGACCAGTCAAATCATCCGAGAATTTTTCATCAGAACTAACAAATTGAACATTGATATCAGTGAGATTTATATCGGCACCATTTTTTAAATCTAGATAAAGGCGGTCCTGTGCTTGGAATTGTAATGCTCCTGTATCATTTCCAGCATTGTCAAACTTAGGAACTTGAAACAAAATTTTAGATTGATTTCCTGTTGCTCCATTAAATGATTGATGAGATAATGTTGGAACTCTAATATATGCCGCACGATCTGCCGTGCTGATAGGCACTCCCGCAGTGCTGAAAGATGCGCTAAAAGAACCACTAAATGTTACACCCTCTGGCCACACAGAACTGAATTTACTTCCAACTTGGGGACCCATATTCGGCTGAGATTCTAATTTTCCATCATTACCATAGGGGGCATCAGTATAAGGTGAATCTGAACCAACAATGTTTATAATTTCTTTTCCTACTAATCCAAGTGAACCACTTAATCCACGATATTCATATTTTCCCATATCCAAATCAGGTCTTAAATAACTTCTTTGAACAAGATCCATCGGCCAGTTTTTAGCACCGCCTGTCCATTGAGGAATTGGTGATAATCTTTTTTGAGGAATTAATTGACCAGCAACTCCGTCTGCAATACTGGGATCTCTTTGACCAAATATTTCATTTCTAACACATCTTCCAAACCAATCATCTCCCCATATTTTGGGTGATGTTGTTGCTGTTCTTGGTGTATATTTTTTTAGAACAATTGATTTACCAGAAGCATTTTCAAAGGAAACTTTTGGATACAATCTAAGACATCCTTGGTCAATTGGTTTTGGAACACAATCTGAAACGTCATCGGTGACAACCTTAGGTCCAGTAATTAGAGAACCATTTTGGTCAAAGATAAACATTTTATCATTTTTCGCCTGAAAAGTAATTTCACTGGGAGCAGCACCAACCAGAATTGGAACCCCTGTTGCGAAGGAAGAATTTGCAGTATTAGCAGCATCATAATATTTAATTTCTCTATGAATGATTGATGGACC
>Ga0181387_1000189_pt1 | contig 14332 bp, 8 predicted proteins | sample 10SPOviralmetaG_FD_130119 | JGI IMG/M metagenome (GOLD analysis project Ga0181387, IMG submission 130119) | Marine viral communities from the oligotrophic San Pedro Time Series (SPOT) site, San Pedro Channel, CA, USA - 10 SPOT_SRF_2010-04-27 | ecosystem: Environmental > Aquatic > Marine > Strait...
AGAGGATCTTATGATTTCTACAAAACTGATTGGAAATACTTAAACGATGCTTCAACTCGTGGCGCTATCAATGGAATTAGTTCTATTGAAGGTGTATTGATACCAGCTGGAACATCAACTGTTTATGACCAAGTTTTAGGAACTAACATCCGTAGACCTTTCTTGCACGTACGATACAGAGCTTCACAAGCTGATGATCGTCGCATGAAGTCTTGGTTGACTGGTTCTGCTGGTGGTGCATTTACATCTACTTTAGATGCTATGGAAGTAAACTTCCTATCTGAAAGATGTTTAGTAACACAAGCTGCTAACAACTTTGTATTATTCAAAGGAGTGTAATTACTTCTTAAAACTAAACCTCATAGGGCTACACAGTGAGCGTAGCCCTGGGGTTTTTTATTAACTATTTAATCTTATTATATTATGGCTAAAAAAGCTACAGCAGTAGAAACTGTTGAGGTTGCACCTCAGGAAGTGGTTACAAAAACACCACCTAAACCCGCTAAAGACGCGTGGGAAATTAAAGATAGAATTTATTATTTAAAAGGAAATAAATCTCCTTTAACTCTTACTATACCAGGTAGGCATACTACAAAACACGCTTTACTTTATTTTGATTCTAAAACAGGTAAACAAAGAGAAATTAGATATGCAACAAACCAAAGTTCACCATTTGTAGATGAACAAAAAGGGGAGTGTACAATGGGTCACATTAGATTTAGTGACGGGACTTTAACTGTGAGAAAAGAACAGCAAAACTTACAAAAACTATTGTCTTTGTATCACCCGCTAAAAGGTAAGTTATATGATGAATTTAGCGCTCAAGAAGAAGCTGTAGATCAATTAGAAATATTAGATATGCAGATAGATGCTATGAACGCGGCTAGAAATATAGACATTGATCAAGCTGAGGCTATATTAAGAGTAGAAATTGGATCAAAAGTTAACACTATGAGTTCTAAAGAAATTAAAAGAGATTTACTTTTATTTTCTAGAACAAATCCAGCTTTATTTCTTAGTCTAGCTGTTGATGATAATGTTCAATTAAGAAATGTAGCTATTAGAGCTACTGAAGCTGGTATTATTAACTTATCAAGCGATCAAAGAACATTTACTTGGGGATCAAACGGTAGAAAATTAATGAATGTACCTTTTGATGAAAACCCTTACTCAGCATTTGCTGCTTTCTTAAAGACAGACGAAGGTGTTGAGATCTATAAATCTATAGATAAAAAACTATAAAAACAAGTGATACTATAATATAGGCGGTTTCGGCCGCCTTTATAGTATAATAAAAAATTAATATGGCAGTAAGCGTAAATACAGTATATCAAACAGTCTTGTATATATTAAACAAAGAACAAAGAGGTTACGTAACTCCTTCAGAGTTTGGAAGTATTGCCGATTTAGTACAAAAAGAAATATTTCAATCTTACTTTCCTGACGGTAATCAAGTAAATCGTCAAAACCAAAACAACACTCAAAACGATACAGAGTTTTTTAATATGTATAAAGATATAGCTTATAAGTTATATCCTTTTGAAAAAGAAATACAATTTTCATATAATGCTGATAATGATTGTTGTTATAATAACACAAATAATATAATATATAAAATAGGTGAAGTAATAGCGACTTACGATGGTCAACCTCAGTATAGTTCTATAGCCCAACTAGCGAGTAAAAAAGATTTTGATAAAATTATTAGATCAAAACTCACTGCACCTACAAAACAATATCCTTTATTTTATACCACAAACAACAACATTACTCTAGGTTTTGGGAACTTAACAAGCGGTGGATCTGGGTATAACACTACTCCAGCAACGGGCGCGACTAGTGGTGGCACTGGAACTGGTCTACAGATAGGAAACGTGGTGTATGTTGGTCAAGAAGTTGCTACTTTTAGTATTTTAAACTTTGGAACTGGTTACACTGCTGGCGACATAATAACTATACTAGGCGGTAATGGTAATGCTACTTTTATTTTAAATTTCACTAATTCATTAGTTTTAAAAATATCTCCTTCGCCTTCAAACGCAAACGACACTGTTTTAGTAAATTGTCTTACTAATCCCACTACTCCAAATTGGGATTTTACTATAGGGACAGTTGGTCAATATATATTTAATAGCATTGGAAGTAATTCTTCTTCAGTTGATTTTCAATTAGATGTTTCAGAACAAACAAATATAATTATAAATATATTAAAGTATTTCGGTGTAGTTATAAATGATCCTACTATTATAGAAGTGGCCGCTCAAGAAGCTCAAACTACAGAGGTAAATTTAAAATCTTAAATAAATGAGTAAAATAACAGAAACAAATCAACAGTATTATCAAGGCGCTCAACCTTTTTTAGTTACTGCAGTCGCTGGACAAACCGCTTTTGTAACAACATTTGATACAGATTTAATATTTGGATCTTCAGATCCAACAGATATTGATTACGCTTTAAATAATTTTAAAGTTTACACTAGCACAACAGGTTTACCTGGTAGTTTTACTGAATATACTTCAACCTACACAGTATCAAATAACACAATTAATTTCCCTGGAGGATCACCAATACCTCAAAATTCGTATGTTGTTGTTCAATTAAAAACATTAAGCGGTGGTAATTATGGTGCTCAAGACGCTTTTGGTCAAACTGTAGAAGAAAACTATGGAGGTTATGAATACATAACTTTAAATGATGCCATAGATAACTTCATGGTTGGATACGTGGGTGATGGTAAAATCCTACAAAGAGCAGACAAGTCAGATGTATTGTTTTTTGCTAAAAGATCTTTACAAGAGTTTAGTTATGATACATTGAAGAGCATACACTCACAAGAACTTACAGTGCCAGCTTCGTTAAGCGTAGCACTTCCTCAAGACTACGTTAACTACGTAAGAGTATCTAGAATAGATGAACTGGGAATAAAAAGAATTATATACCCTGTAAATAATCTTACAATAAATCCATATAATAATCCCGTGCAAGACACAGCCGGTGTTCCAACACAAGATAACTTCGGTGAAAACATTGAGGGTACATCTATTACAGAAGAAAGATGGGCTAAAGCAAACTTAAATTTACTTAATTTTAACTTATTAGACAATTTTGATGATTTCGCTTATTGGTGGAATTTATATGGGTTTGATGGTAATTTCAATACTGGTAAGTTATATGGTTTAGATCCACAGACTTCTCAAATAAATGGTTGGTTTAGTATGAATCACAGAGAAGGTAAAATGTCTTTTTCAAATGGATTAGCAAATAAATTAATTGTACTAGAATACATATCTGATGGTTTAGGAACTGATTTAGATACTAAGGTTCCTAAGCTTGCAGAAGATGCTCTATATGCATCTATACTATATAATATAGTATCTGTTAGAGCAAATCAAGATCCTAACAATATAATGCGACTTAAAAGAGACAGAACCGCTAAATTAAGAAATGCTAAAATAAGATTATCTAACATTAAACTTGATGAAATAGTTCAGGTTATGCGTGGTAAATCTAAATGGATAAAACACTAAAATTTAATGGCAGAGTTTAAAAATAGCTTTTTGAGATCTAAAATGAATAAAGATCTCGATGATAGATTAATGCCTGAGGGTGAATATAGAGATGCTTTAAATGTTTCTATAAATAAATCTCAAGGAGATGGTAGCTCTGAAGGAAATGTAGGAACTGTTCAAACCGTGTTAGGTAATGAGCTCTTGTTAAACACACCAGTAGGTGTGCCTGACACAGAATTTATTGGTATTCTACCTAGTGACAATAAAAATAGTATTTACGGTTTTATAACAAACAATACCTTAACACAAGACGAGGCTTTCTATGTTCCTGAAGGCGCGGTGGGGTTAACATATCTTTATCCCAACAACCAAAATTCTAGTGTTGCAGCTGGGACATTAGTCCGAGCAGGACTAGGTTATACGGCCGCAACAACGTATAACACCTCTGGTGGATCTGGTTATGGAATGACTATACGTGTTGATACAGTCACTGCTACGCCTGATTTTGCTGTTTCAACATTTACAATTATGAACCAAGGAATTGGCTATAATGTAAATGACTTTGTTACAATTTTAGGTACTGGAGCTGAAAATGCTTACATCAATTTAACGTCTGTTGTAGGACCTATAACTTTAACCTCTGGCGGTTCTGGATATCCAGATCCTGTTGCAGGAACAACAACGGCAACTACAGGTAATGGATCTGGATTAAGAGTTTCATGCGTGGTATCTGGCGGTGTTGTCACTTTTGTTAATATTTTGGCTTTTGGAGGTGGATATCAAGTTGGAGACGTAATATCTATAGACGGTGGAACTACTGATGCTACTTTTACTATTGACAATTTAATGAATAGTTATTCTGCAATTATTTCTTATAATTTAGCAGATCAAACTAGTTTTAAAGTTATAGCAGAAGGAGCTTTTCTTAATTTTTCTACTCAAAACCAAATATACGGAATAAACTTAATAGAAGATTTATTGTTTTTTACAGACAATAGAAATCAACCTAGAAAAGTTAATATAAATAGACCCACAGGATATTATACAACTGAAGATCAATTATCAGTTGCTAAATACTACCCTTGTGATGCGATAACTTTATATCAACCCAGCGAAGCTCAGGCTAAAGCTAGTTTAGCTATATCTACAGCTACATCTACGGTTACCACAAACAGCACGACATTAACAGTTACATCTGCGTCTGCTACTACTCCAACTAACTTAGGCGTACTAGGATCGCTAGCTACTCTTACCGCAAATACTGGAACTTCATATCCACCGCTAGGAGCTCCTTCGCCTTGTACGGGTGGTACTGGAAGAGGCGCCACTGTTACTTACACGCAATCAGGTGGAATTGTGCAAACCGTTACTGTAGTTAATTTAGGAAATGGATATACAAATGGCGATATATTAACGATTAGCGCTGGAGAAAATAACGCAGAATTTGTTTTAAATTTCATAACACAAGATACTTTTGTAGTAGATTCTTCTGGTTGGCCAACGAGTGTAGTTGTTAATAATCCTCAAACCATACCAGCAGGTATGGATTTAAAGTTTGTAACGCCAGAAACTACAATGCAAGATGCTTCTGACTTATACTTGCCTGCTTCTGCTCAAGCTATTGTTGATACTATAACCACAGGGCCAGACGCTATAACAATAGATCCTCAGGATTATAATGGTTTTTATTCTGCAGGAGCTACTACAAATGATCCTATGTTTGGTTATCATCTGTACTTAGAATATGATCCTATAACTCAACAAAATGTTTTTACTGATTCCGGCGCAAAATTAGTATCTACCACTCAATCTCCAGTAGCGCCCTTTCTTATATCAGTAGTTTTAGATCAAGCCCCTGCTACTGTTGGTGGAATAGCGCCAGCTGCTGGAATGAATTTAAGACTAGCTCTTCCAAATCCTTACTATGACGCTTCTTTTGCAGAAACAGCAAACATAGAATATTTAACCGATAAGTTTACTAGATTTTCTTATAGATTTAAATTCGATGATGGTGAATACTCTTTAATGGCGCCATTTACTCAACCGTGTTTTATACCAGACCAAGATGGTTATTTCATGGATAGAGAAAAATTAAGAGGTACCGTTGTAGGTGTTTTTGATGATGGTGAGAATGAGGTTTCTGATGAAAACAACGCTTACAGAAGTACAGAAGTTTCTTTTATGGAAAATAAAGTTAATAAAATAACTTTAAATATTCCGCTTCCATGCGCCGCTAATGACTTAATTACTAAATTTAAAATTGAAGAAGTTGACATACTGTATAAAGAATCTGATCAAACCACAATAAAAGTAGTTGAATCAATACCAGTCGAAGGATCTATATCTGGTGGATCAAATATATATCAATACGAATATGGTTCTAAACCGCCATTTAAAACTCTTCCACAAAGCGAAACTGTTAGAGTTTACGACAAAGTTCCAGTTAAAGCTTTAAGTCAAGAAGTCGCTAGCAATAGAGTTATATATGGTAATTTTCAAAACAGGCATACGCCACCAGCTTTTTTAGATTATACTTTAGGTGCGTTTCCAAAACAAACATTTAATATATCTGAAAACATAGTAAACTCTGATACGTCTGAAATAGAATATCCTAATGCTACTTTAAAACAAAATAGAACATATGAAGTCGGTATTGTTTTATCTGATAAATTTGGAAGACAATCTACTGTGTTATTTTCTAAGCAATCAGAATACGCTGCTTTAGGTGAATTTTTAGCTTCTTCTATATATTCTCCATACAGAGGAGAGTTTGAAAATTTTCCACCAGAAGGTATAACTGCTTTTGATGGAAATGCATTAAATTTACAATTTAATTCTACTATAAATAGTCTTAGAGACACAACTACTGGTAGTCCTGGTTTGTATAATGGTGATGTTAATTCTCAAGATTATAATCCTTTAGGTTGGTATAGCTTTAAAGTGGTTGTAAAACAAACAGAACAAGATTATTACAATGTTTATGTTCCAACCGCTATGGCTGCTTATCCTTTGGATCCATCAAAGGAAGTCACTTCAACATCTCATATTGTTTTATATAATGATAATATTAATAAAATACCAAGAGATTTAACGGAAGTAGGACCAACTCAAAAAGATTTTCCTAGTAGCGTAAGAATGTTTGGTAGAGTAGGACCACTTAACAGTGAATTAATATCAACACCTGGAGGACCCGCAACTTCGTCAAATTTAATAAATGCTCAATTTTACCCATCAAAAATAGCTGATGTAAGTACAAGTATAGCCACTATAAAAGATTTATTTGATTATGAAAATTTTCCTCTTCTTCAAAATACTGGTGGAATAGAAAAGTATGTGTTTTATAATTTTGAATATTTAAAATTATCAGTATCTGGAGGTACTTTTCCAGATTCAAGTTCTTTAGTTGCTAGAATAAATACACAAAACAAATTTGGAGTTCAAGTTCCTAAAGGCGGTAATTATGCTACTGCGAACGTTGTAACTTCCTCAGCTAGTCCAAGTACAAATGCTGTGTTAAATAATATTTCACCTGACAACACCGCTATAAAGCTAGGTCAAAGAGTCGTAGGTCAAGGCATTGTTGGTGATGTTTTTGTTGTAATTTATGTGCCCGGTCCCAGTTCCACTGAAGGAACCGTAACGCTTTCTAGCGCAGTTATTCGTACCGCAGGCTCAACTTGGCAATTTTTTGGTGGATCTGAGCCTTATAGCGGAACACCAGCGCTGAATGTATATGAAGTAGCGCCAAATATTTCTTTAATAGATATATACTATGAGACTACAACTTCTGGTCTTATAGAAAATTTAAATAAAGCCATAGATACAGGTCCCCCTCCAAATGTTTTTGCTCAATTAGATGGCTTTCGTGCTACTCCGAAATTTTCAGAAGATGCCATTGTAACCGAAGACCCAGTTGCTAGTGGTAATTACGAAACTATTATTACAACACCTTTTGCTCCAGTTACACAATCTGGAACAACATTTCCTTCACCAGCTTTAAACATTGTTACAATAGAATCTATTACAGATCAATCTGGTAACGATTCATATAACGGTGTACCTTATTTTGCTCCTACTGAAGCTGAACCAAACGGAAGCTCTGATGGTATGTTCGGTATAAGACCGGAAAATATTTCTGGTACACCAAATGGAAACTTTGTTGTAGTTTTAAAAAAGAAAACAAGTCCGGGTGCTTTTGCTGACACAGATGGTGTTGTTACATCAGGGGCTACTAGTTTTGACGTAAGCGGATTAGCAAGTGCAACATCTTGGCCAACTGGCGCAAGAGTTAGCGATAATCCCGACACCGCTGGATTTAAACCAAATGGATACAATCCAACCTCAGCTCAGTTAGAAGGAGCTTCAGTCTCAGGTAGTGAAAGTATACCAGAAGGAACAGTGGTAACTGGCTTTGTTCCTGGAGGCGTAACTGGAACTGGTACTGTTACAATTTCTAATGCCTTAACTGGTGACATAGCTGATAATTTTCCTATAGTTTTTGGTAAAGAATCACCTGGTTTAGTTTATTCTGAACTTCATACTGATGAAAATAATTTACCAGGTAATACATTTAATTTTAATTTCAAATGCTCTAATTCAGGTATTGATCCTATAACAGGAGAATATTTTAATAATGTAGAAACAGATGTTCCAGGCAGTCTTACACTATTCTCAGTTCTTCCTAAAAGACCTGAAGTAAATATAATATCAAAGCAACCTGGTTTTTCAACCCAAACAGACGATTTTGGTCCAGTTTTAAACGTCATACAACCTTTTGGAGTTATATCTCAAGTTACTCAAAGTCCTCAACCTAGACTAATAAATCCAGATTATGTACTCGATGGTGTGTTTTCAGCTATTCCTGGAAATACAAGCGCCAACAATGACATTTTAGCAACTGCAAAGTGTATAAATGGTTCTTCTACTTTTGATTTGATGAAAGAAGACTTGACGCTTTTTATAAGAAGAATGTTTTGGGCGCCTGATTATCTTAGCCCTAATTGGAAGTGGCTTGAAATAGGGCTTGATACATGGACGGGTACACCACAAAACGAACAAAACACTGTTCCGCCTCCAAGTGGTTTTCCTATAACAGCGGCTGATGGATCAAATATTCCAAACGGCCCGTTAGATATATATAATTACAGCGAAACAAGCGTTGGACAAAACCACTGGCTTTTAGAGCAAATTCCTGATAGTTCTAATACAGATTTTAAAACCCCTATTTATAATTTAAGAACTGGACCTTTGGGAGGGTTTGATAATTCGTTTTATGAAAATAAAGCTTATTGTATAGAAATTGCAGCTAAAGATGCTCAGCTTGGTAGTTCTATTAACTCTCCGTCTACATTTGTTAGTTTCGTTTTAAGAAGAGCAACACAGGGTGCTTTTTCCCCTAACGCTCCAGTTTCTGTACCAAGTTGTCCTACTACTACAACTTTCACTAGATTTACAAACGAGTCTGGAATGAGTCCTTTTAACAGTCAAATATCAGGATCAGGGCCAATACCTGGTGGCGAGATTGCTGGGCAATGGGGTAGTCCAAACCCTATAATCAAATGGGAAGGTGATGGCCCTGTTAAAGTCAAAGCTAGAATTCAAGTTGTACGCACGGACGGAGGAGTAAGTCCAATATCTGGTAATTTTATATATACAATGAACAGCGCTTTCACCGCTACAGGCGCTAATGGTAATCCTCAAAATTTATTTAGTGCCCCCCTTCAAGGAACTATTGTTAATCTTAATAGTTTTTATCCTGCACCAGCTGATGAAATAGAATTAGATTTTACTCAAGGATACCAAGAAATAATATTTGATGGAACTTTTGGCCTTCAATACAATGGCTCAGTTGGAGCTTTACCTAACGATGTGGTTATAGCTCTAAAATTAACTATTGATGTTTGCGCTTTGTAGCCTCGTAAAAAAATAAATTTAAAAGTGATAATAAAAAAATGGCTAGTATATTAGAAGTAAAATATTTCAATAGCTTTATTCTTAAGAAAAGAGCATTAGATAGAAGCGCCGGCTCAGCAGCCACTAGACCTAAAACAATATGGAATGGATCTTTTGGTATTCCAGAGAATATAGGTGGATATCCTGTGAAAGGCGGCAGCGCTACTGCTACAGAAACTAGTAGATCTTGGATTATAGAAGAAGCTAGAATAAGAGGTGGCTATAATAATACTTCTACTGACTATGGCGTTAGAGCTTATTTAGTAGAAGAAGATCCTAATTCTAGCATTAGATTTAATTCTTTAATATACTCAGGTATTTATAACTCAAGAACCGGGGTTAATAATACAAATGTATTTAGCGTAGCTGAAGATATAACAAGAAGTTTAGATCCGGCTAATGGATCTATACAAAGGCTTTATGCTGAAGATACTAATTTACTTGTTTTTCAAGAAAGCAAAGTAAGCAAAGCCCTTATAGATAAAGATGCTATATATAGCGCTGAAGGTCAAGGAACAGCGGTTAGTTCATTTACTCAAGTAATTGGTCAAATCACACCTATAAATGGAAATTACGGCATGGGTAATCACCCTGAAAGTCTTGCTGTTTACGGATACAACAAATATTTTGTTGATTCTTTTCAAAACTGTGTAATGCGCTTAGGTGGAGACGGTTCTTTAGTTGAAATATCTTCAACCGGTATGCGTAGTTTTTTTAGAAATAATATAATAAATGTTGATAGTATTAATTCTAAAGGAAAACTCATAGGAACCTATGATATATATAATAAAGATTATGTTTTGTCTATTCAACCTAACAATACCTCTAATAGTTACAATACCGTGGCTTACGATGAGTCTGCTCAAGGTTGGATAAGTAAGTATAGTTATAAACCAGATCAGTCTTTTAGTTTAAGAAATCAACACTACACCACGATTGGTAACTTAGTTTGGCTTCATAATTCTTCAAATGTTAATTATGGAAATTTTTATAACACTCAAAACGAATCTTTAGTTAGATTTATTGTAAATCCAAAGGTTAGTACTCAAAAAGTGTTTAAAACTATTAACTATGAAGGATCAAATGGCTGGCAAGTTTCTAGTTTTAGCTCTGACGAAACAGGTCCTGATTTATATTCAGGCTCTAACGTTAATTATTATGATGTAGCTAGTCCTATATTGAGTTACGTAGAAGGCGCTTATGATTCAGATAGTCCACCTAATACTGGAGTCTCTGCTGTAGTTCCACCTATATTTAGAGCTGGATTTTATAGAAAAGAGAATAAATACTGTGCTAATATAAACAGCTCTTCAGCTATAACGCAAGGAGAAATTTTACCAGGATTTTTGACTTCTGGTGTTAAAGGATTTTATGCAACTGTAACTTTTTCTACAGACTCTGTGACAGATCCGGGTCGATATAAAGAATTATTTTCAGTGTCTACAATTTACAATTTTGCTAATGGATATTAAAAAAATAAATAAATCAGTACAAGAAATACAAGATATTATTATTAGTAATAATGATATCGAAGGTTTCTATGGTGATGGCAAAAACATAGTAGAAGTTCCTGAAATACCTATAAAGCACAGTTTTGCAGATCAAGTATATATAAGACAAATGAACATGAGCGAAGGTGATATTGTTGTAGGAGCAATACACAACCATTTACATGCTTGGTTTTTAATGAAAGGCCGAGTATTAATAAATAACAATGGCGAACAGATAGAGCATATAGCGCCATGTTATACGGTATCAGAACCTGGTTCTAAAAGATTTATATATGCTTTAGAAGATTCTATATTTGTAAACGTACATAAAAATCCTAGTAATACTCAAAATATAGAAGATATAGAAAACGAATTAGTGTCTATGACAATAGACGAATATAATAAAAAAACAAGTTAGTATGGCGATGATAGCAGTAGCCGCGATTGGCGGTGGTTTAAAACTAGCAGGTGGTATCTTTGGATCTCGCGCCGCTAAGAAAAGAGCTAGAGCGTTGGCTAGACAAATAAAAGCTGAATCAGCAAAACTTAATCAGCTAGAAAGCTCTAGGCAACAAATTACAAATCCCTATAGTGGAGTTAGAGACATGTCTTTTTTAGCTAGAGATCTTTCTAATAAAGTAACAAATCCTTTTTCTAACTTAAGCGTAGCAACAGGTGCTGCTGAAATACAAATGGAACAGTCAGATATAGCACTAGCTAATACTTTAGATACATTAAGAGCTACCGGCGCCAGCGCTGGAGGTGCTACTGCTTTAGCTCAAGCAGCTCTGCAAAGCAAAAAAGGTGTTGCAGCAAGTATTGAAACTCAAGAAGCTCAAAATGAAAAATTAAGAGCGCAGGGTCAACAAGCTATGGAGCAAGCTCAACTACAAGACGCGCAGAGAATACAAAGTCTTCAAATATCTGAAGCTGGTAGAGCTCAGCAACTTAAAGGTATGGGTGAAAATATTAAAATGCAAATGACAGAAAACAGACAGTCTGATAGGATAAACTACCAAAGAAATAAAATATCAGCTTTAATGGGTGCTAAGCAATCAGCGAAAGCCTCTGCTTCTAATATGATGATGGGTGCAATTGGTGGATTAGGAGATTCAATGATGAGTTTTGCTGCTGGTTAATAAATTAAAAAATGGAAAACGAAAACATACAAAAAAATTTATACCTAAAACAATTTAATGAAAGCAATGCTCTTGGTTTTAATAAAGAATTTATAGCTCATAATTATGACTTTAATTTTGATATACTAGGCAAAGCTTTTAGGCCTACAGCTCAAACATACGCTAAGTTAATGTCAAATATTAATAATAATAAATGCGTTAATGGAGATTGCAAGTATGAATACGAGCAGTTAAAGCTGCTTGATCAAGCTCCACAAAATGCTCTTGATTTTTTAGGTGAACTTACGTCTCAACTAGTTATAACTGAAGAACCTAATTTTGATCCTAATAATAATTTTAAATACACTGTAGCTAATTCCATAATTACTACTAAGCCAGGTTTTTCTAAAGACAATGGGTATAATGTTACTTTGTATTTACTAGAAACAGGATCTTTTGAAATTATATTTACAGGACCAATGCTAGAAGAGCCCTTAGTTATAAATAATATATCGCTGTCAACACTGGCAAAAGAAGGGACAAGTATTGTAACATCGACTCCTAATATCCAAAAACTAATGATGGCTTTAATGCCTCAAACTGGATTATTTGAAGGTAACTCAATACAATCAAACGGCGAATTATCTCCAGTGGCTGTTATATCAGATGAGTTTGTATTAAAAAATCCAGATGGTTCTTATGACTATGAAATAATAGATATAGGTGGAGGCAAAGGCAGAAATATATTAAAGTTTGATTTAGATAAAATTACAAAAAAATCAATGCCTTTTATAAATGCAGAAATAGCTGGTATATTATCTCAAGAGCAAGAAGCTATTGCTCTTTGGAATGTATATTTAGCAATGCAAACAAGTGTTGAGGAAGATGATCAAATGGTACAAGATGCAAATGCAGCTAGTAAAAGCTGGAGCTATGAAGAAGATCTACCACTATCACAAGATAAAAAAGTTTTATTTGAACAAAAATTTATAAAATATTTTATGAATAATTATTTAAAGCAATTTATAACAGATAGACTACCCACTGTAGAAGAAGACGCTGCTGTTTTTGATTTATCAGAAGCAAGATCTGCTAAGGCTCAAAAATTTTTACAAGATAATAAATTAAGTTAAATTAAATGACAATAGAACAAAAAACTATAGAACTTCAGTCAGTTAGTCCACCATTGACAACGTCTGAAATTATTGCTGAGCTTGGAAAATGGCAAGCTGCGCAGTCTCTTGAAGAAGACAATTCACCTACGAACCCAGGTAGATCTGCTACTTTTAAGGAAGAAAAAGAAGAAGTAATTGAAACTCCAGAGGTTAATAATGAAGAAATTGTTAATGAAGAAGAAGAGGGAAATCAAGAAGTTGTTGCGGAGGAACAGGATGCGACTGTAACAACTACACCGGACAATGCATCCGAGACAGAAGATACGGAATCTCCGTCGGAAGATGGTTCATCGGAGTCACAAGAGCCTGAAGAAGAAGAGAGTTATGAGGTAATTCGTAAAAGATTTTTCGATACAGTTCAAAAGCAGAAAAATGAAACTGGCAGAAGAAACGCTATAGATGATGCTGTAAAAGACGCTTATAAAGATGTAAACTCTGATGTTGAAATAGTAAACTCAGATGAAGAGGTTGTTGATGGTGATTTTACTTACAAGTACGTATCAGATGTAGATGACGAAGGTAATTTAGATTTACAAGTTTTTTACAAAGGTAAAGATGATGAAGAGTTTATTAATGCTTCAGAACGCGCTAAAAACAACCCTAAAAATGTAGCTTTACAAAACCAAGTAGCAGCTATACAATCTCAATTAGGATTTTTACCACCTGAGGTAAAAGAGCAAGCTAATCAGCAATTGCAGGCAACGGGCCAAGCGGGCGCGCCTCCTGTTCAAATGAGCGCAGAAGATTTTGGAAATCATTTGCTACAGCTTAAATCAAAAGAAAAACAAGCTCTTTTAGCAGGTAGAACAGAAGAAGAAGCTTTAGCGTCTTATAATGAAATGCTCGAAGAATATGATATGGGCGGTATTATAGAACAAGCTCAAGTTTACAGCGCTGAAGATAATAAAAGAAAGCAAGAGTTAGAAAAAGAAAAAGCAAAAATTGGAGATAGAGACGAAAAAAGAACTGCTGAAATTGACAAAGAATTAAAAGATTTAGAAAAAAAATATTCTATATCTAATATACTTTATACTTTATCTGGCCAAAAATATATAGATGAAGAACTAGAGTTATTATCTCCTAAAAT
>Ga0181387_1000192_pt1 | contig 14113 bp, 17 predicted proteins | sample 10SPOviralmetaG_FD_130119 | JGI IMG/M metagenome (GOLD analysis project Ga0181387, IMG submission 130119) | Marine viral communities from the oligotrophic San Pedro Time Series (SPOT) site, San Pedro Channel, CA, USA - 10 SPOT_SRF_2010-04-27 | ecosystem: Environmental > Aquatic > Marine > Strait...
ACTTGTGAACGTGCGGTAAGACTTTTATGGAGTACACTTTATGGATCAGCTAGAGCTTAACCTAGAGATGCAACAGTCGGGCATCGCCCGTTACCGCCGTAAGGTGGAGTCTGCAAAGCGTCGTGAGAAGGAATCCGAAGCACCTTATGGTCAGCGTTTGTTACGTGGTACGTTACCGCAAGTCATCGACGAGATACAAAACCGAATCAAGTACCATAAGAAGAACGCGTCGGCTGTACCTAAATGGTTACCGCTGATATGGGACATGAAACCAGAGACGATCAGCTTAATTGCGATGAAGACAATGCTTGATGGTATCTGCCGTAAGAACCCATTGATTAGCACGGCTATTCGCGTCGCAACTAACATCGAAGATGAAGCACGATACATCCGATTGAAGGAAGAGTATCCCGACGTGTTTAAGTTCGCTAAAAAGGACGTTGAGAAGTGGAGTGATCGTACATACCGACGGATTCGCGAAGCGTTTTTAAGGCACGAACAAGGCGAAGCAAAGAAAGGAACAATCGAACCTTGGAAGGTATGGACACGACGAGAGAAAGTATCAATGGGTACGTGGTTACTGGAGCTTATACGTACGACTACTAATCTTGTTAACTTTGTGATGCTCAGTGGTAAGACGAATGCGAAAAAACTTTGGCACATCACGGCAAGCGACGATTTATTCCAATGGATAGCTGACTACAATCAACACCAAGAACTCTTACAACCTTTATGGTTACCTATGGTGGAAACGCCCGCACCTTGGAAGGGATTGTGGCAAGGCGGATACAAGGATGTTGACCTTCAACCGCTTACATTTATCAAGTCGAACGACATGGAATATATGCGTGAGCTTGACACGTCAAGTTTTCAACCTGTGATTGATTCGGTTAATCACGTACAAGACACGCCTTGGACGGTCAATGATAAGGTATTAAAGATTGCACGATGGGCATGGGATAATGATCGAGAGATCGGCGAGATGTGCCGTCGTACAGACTACGAGTTACCGCCGTTTGATCCGACAGCCGAAGGCGATCCAGACCGTAAGCGTGAGCTTGGACGTAAGAGCGGAGTGCTTAGAAGTTTAAACATATCGTTACGCAGTCAACGCTTACAGATTATAAAGACGTTGTGGTTGGGTGATAAGTATGCGGGTAAACATTTTTACTTTCCGCATCAGATCGACTTTCGTGGACGCATGTATCCCGTGCCTTACTACCTTAGTCCTCAAGGTACTGACTTAGCGAAGTCGTTGTTATTATTCAGCGAGTCGGAAACGATTTGGAAACCCGAAACGGACGCTCGATGGTTGGCGATACACGGTGCGAACTGCTACGGTATGGACAAGGTGACGTTTAATGAGCGTGTTAAGTGGGTCAATGACAGACGCCAAGAAATATTTGAAGTATGTAAAGACCCGAAGGTCAACGACTGGTGGACGGGTGCGGATGAGCCGTGGCAGTTCTTAGCATTTTGTTTTGAGTGGGGTGAGTTATTAAGCACGGGTGGACGGGGATTTAAAACCCGTCTGCCCGTCGCTATGGACGCGTCTAACAACGGCATACAATTACTTTCTTTGTTGGGTAGGGATGAGATCGGCGGTCGAGCTACAAACGTATCAGCTACGGAAGCTCCCGCCGATCTCTATCAATTTGTAGCTGATCAAGTATCGGAAGAATTAAAAAAGAAAGCGCTTAACGGCGATCACATCGCGACTGAATGGTTAAAGCTAGGCATCACACGCAAGCTTACCAAGCGCCCTGTCATGGTGAAACCCTACGGCGGTACTCGCCAGTCATGTCGCGACTACGTACACGATTGGTTCAGAGACATGTGTCTTGAACGCGACATCGACCCGTTCGGAAGCGAGACAACACCCGCAGTGAGTCAGTTATCAATGGTCGTGTGGAAGGCGATGGATGAATGTCTAAGCCGACCTAACGCCGTCATGGCGTGGCTTCAGCAATGTGCAAGGTTATTGGCACGTGAAGGTAAAGCGATTGAATGGACGACACCGCTTGGTTTTAAAGTACGACAAAAATATTTCAATACAAAAGCATCACGGATCAACACGATGTTAGGCGACAAGTTATCGTACGTAAAATGGAGAGAACCTTCGAACGAAATTGATCGTAAGCGTCAATCCAATGGTATCAGTCCTAATTATGTACACAGCCTTGACGCTACCATCGCACACAGGACGACGAACGAAGCGAAGAAGATGGGCATCCGTTCATTAGCTATGGTACACGATAGCTTCGCAACACACTCGACAAACAGCGAAGCATTAAGCGGGATCATACGACGAGAAACCGCAAACACTTTCAACGAGGACTTACTTCTTAAATTCAAGGATGAAGTCCAAACACAAACCAAAGAAGAACTACCAGACCTACCCCCTTACGGAACTCTTGATCCGCTTGAGGTGCTAGGCTCTGACTATTTCTTCGCATAACAACGACGCTTAAAAGGAGCGATTAATGACCAGATATAATATGAAGACAATAACCACACCAATAGGAACAGCAAGATACTGTTACTTAACGAACCCATCGAAAGGCGAATACGATTCAGAGTACGGAACATATCGTACTGAGTTGATATTAGATAAAGCTGATTGGGATAAGTTAAAAGCACAGGTACAACCAGAATACGAAGCAGCTTACCTCGCCGAGAACACCAAGCAAGGAAAGACACTGAAGAAAGCTAACCTTCCATTCGTTATCGACGGAGAAGATCACATCGTAAAGTTGAAGATGAAAGCGGGAGGTAAACGACGTGACGGCGGAGAATACAAGTTAACTGTTGCGTTGTTTGACAGCCAAGGTAACCCGATGAAAGGCGACGACATCGTCGGTAGTGGTAGTCGTATCAAGATCGGAATGAAGATGAGGTTTTGGTATGTTGCCGCACACGGATTCGGTATGACACTCGAACCACAAGGCGTTCAAGTACTCGAACTTGCGGCTGTTGGAACAAGCGAGAAAGCATCATCCTTTGGATTCACAGCAGAAGAAGGTGGATATACAAACGGAGGAGAAACATTCGAGAATACTCTCGATCAACCAGAACCTAATGCCGAGGAAACCAAACAAGAAGCGCCCCTGTCGGCGGACTTCTAAGTATCGTTCTGGATTTGAAGCAAAGACCGCTAATTGGTTAGAGCGGAACGGCGTCAAGTTCGGGTATGAAACTGTGAAGATCGAATACAGGAAACTCAGTACATACACACCTGACTTTATTCTACCAAACGGAATTATAGTAGAGACTAAAGGACTTTGGACGAGTGAAGACAGAACCAAACATCTCCTTATTCGTGAGCAACATCCCGAACTTGATGTCCGTCTTTGTTTTATGAACGCGTCGAACAAGATACGCAAAGGTTCTAAAACAACATACGCAAAATACTGCGAACAGAAAGGCATTAAATACTGTGACAAAACGATACCGAAATCATGGCTGAATACAAAGAAATCCACACGTCCTGTTCCGCCTGTGGTTCAAGTGACGGACGATCTACATACGTAGACGGATCGAGTCATTGCTTTAGCTGTGGAAAGAACACTCAACCCAACAAAAATGAAAAACAAAAAATGGAAGAACAACCAACGACCAAAACTAATAAAGCGTCGTTTGTAAGTAACGGCAAGACCACCGCTTTAACGCGAAGAAACCTGACGGAAGAGACTTGTAAGAAGTGGGGATACCAAGCCGCAGACGTCGATGGACAGATGGTTCAAGTCGCAAACTACCGTACTCGTGACGGCAAGTTATGCGGACAGAAGATTAGATACGCTGACAAATCATTCAAGGTGCGTGGCGAACTGATCGGACTATACGGACAACATCTGTGGCGAGACAGCGGTAAGCGAGTCATCGTAACCGAAGGAGAGATCGACGCTTTAAGCGTGTCCCAAGCGTTTAACAATCGCTGGGCTGTCGTATCTGTACCGCACGGTGCTGGCGGAGCTAAGAACAACGTCGCTCAAGCGCTTGATTGGCTTGAACGATATGAAGAAGTGGTTTTTATGTTTGATATGGACGACCCAGGACGCAAGGGAGCGGCAGAATGTGCGGCTCTTCTAACTCCAGGACGTGCAAAGATAGCAGAGCTACCTCTTAAAGACCCGAACGATATGTTAAAGGCGAACCGTGCAAAGGAGATTGTAACAGCAGTCTTTGAAGCGCGTGAGTATCGCCCCGATGGTATCGTTGGTGCTGAAGAACTATGGGAAAAGATAAGCGAAGTAAATAACGTTGAGTCTCAACCGTACCCATACACATCCTTGAACGACATGACACACGGTATACGACGGGGAGAACTCGTCACGATATGCGCGGGTAGTGGGATTGGGAAGTCTCTGTTCTGTCGTGAGGTTGCGTATTCATTATTAGAGCGTGGCGAAACAGTCGGTTACATCGCGCTTGAAGAGTCAGTCAGGCGGACGGCTCTGGGTATAATGGGACTGCATGTCAACAAACCGCTTCATCTCGAAAAGGAAATACATCACGAAGCATTACGACCTACGTTTGAAGAGACGGTAGGGAATGGACGCTTCTACACCTACGATCACTTCGGAAGTTGTGACAGCGATAATCTACTTAATCGAATTAGATACCTATGCAAAGGACTAGAATGTAAGTGGATATTTCTTGATCATTTATCGATAGTGGTTAGTGGGTTTGAAGGTGACGATGAACGACGCTTGATTGACAACACGATGACACGACTACGTTCTCTTGTCGAAGAGACGCAATGTGGCATGGTATTAGTCAGTCATCTAAAGCGACCGCAAGGCGCTGGACACGAGGAAGGAGCGATCACATCGCTTGCACATCTTCGCGGTTCACACGCCATACCACAACTGTCTGACATGGTTATTGGATTAGAACGTAATCAACAATCAGAAGCAGACGCAAACCAAACACGTATAAGAGTGTTGAAGAACCGATTCTCAGGTGAGACGGGACTAGCTTCGACACTACATTTCAACCAACAAACAGGAAGATTAAATGAACATGATAACTCGTTTCTTAAAACTAATACTACCACTACCAACGCCGCACCTACGTCGTTCTGATTATTCAAAACTGTTCCGTGCGATACGCCTTGTCGAAAGTGGGGGAGAATACTACGCGCCTTATGCCGTCGGTGATAGCGGTCGATCAATCGGTCCGTATCAAATAAGCTTTGGCTATTGGATCGACGCGTATAACTACGACCAAGAGATCGACGGTACGTGGGCAATGTGTGTTGATCAGACATATGCTGAACAGGTGATGATGCAATACTGGCAAAGACACGCACCGAAAGACGCGACTTGGGAAGTCTTAGCACGGATACATAACGGCGGACCAAGCGGATACCACAAAACAGAAACACAACAATACTGGAAGAGAGTAGTACGTTACCTATGAACATGAACAAAACATTATACTTCGACATCGAGACTAACGGGTTGGAAGACTTCGTAACACTTGATGATTTAAAAGTCGTTCATTGCTTGAGCGTTTATAACCCGATGAAGCAACAGATGTTGACGTTCGCAGACGAAAGTATGCAACAAGGACTACGCTTACTTGACAGCGCCGAGACAATTGTCGGTCACAACGTTATTGGTTTTGATATACCAGCACTGACTAAGCTGTATGGATGGTCGCCTAAAGCGCGTATACTTGACACGGCAGTGACGACACGGTGCGTACATTCCGACCTGTTCAAACTTGATATGGTACGTAAGGACTTCCCGAAAGACCTATGGGGATCGCATAGCTTGAAGGCGTGGGGTAACCGATTAGGCGTTTCCAAGATGGAGTTTGATTCCGATGACTTCGATGTCTACACGCCAGAGATGCGTAAGTATTGCGAACGCGATGTAATCGTGACACATGCTGTCGGTGCTTATCTTCGCGAACAAGAACCCGATACTCGAATGCTTAACATCGAACACACGTTCGCTAAGTTGATGCGTAAACAGGAGCTTGCTGGGTTCGCCTTTGACGAAGATAAAGCGGACAAGTTAATACAAGTATTGACGACTCGCCGTGCTGAACTACTTGATGATTTACAAAAGACATTTCCACCTGTTGTTGAAGAGATGAAGACACCCGAAGGATGGGAGATTGATATTGACGGCAAGCAATACTTCGGCGAGACTAAAGCGGCACTGAAGAAGTTACTTAAAGAAGACGGACAAGTACAAGCACTCGCTAACAAGGCGACAAAGCTTGGCAACAAGACGAAGACCGTACCGTTTAATCCAGGCAGTCGTGACCAGATAGCAGATCGTTTAAAAGAACTAGGTTGGAAACCTGTACACTTCACGCCCGATGGTAAACCCAAGATCGATGAAGCCGTACTTAAAAACGTCAAGCATCCATCGGCTGACCTACTCCTTGAATACTTGATGGTCGTTAAACGTCTAGGCATGTTAGCCGAAGGCGACAACGCATGGATCAAGCGCGTTCGTAACGGACGTATCCACGGAAAGGTAAACACTAACGGTACGGTCACAGGTCGTTGTACTCATAGCTATCCTAACATCGCACAAGTACCAGCAGTACGCGCACCCTACGGCAAGGAATGTCGTGAGTTATTTAAGGCGCGTGACGGCTACGTTCTAGTCGGTTGTGATGCGAGTGGACTTGAACTACGTATGCTTGCGCATTACCTCGCGGGCTTTGACGGTGGACAATATGGACGTCAATTGTTAGAAGAAGATATTCACACGGTTAATCAACAAGCGGCGGGATTGAAGACACGCGATCAAGCGAAGACATTTATCTACGCATTTTTATACGGCGCTGGTGACGGTAAGATAGGAGAGATTGTAGGCGGTACAGCACGAGAAGGTAAGGCGTTGAAGCAACGATTCCTCACGTCTCTTCCCGCTTTAAACGCGTTGAAGAAAGCCGTGGAAGCGAAGGTTAAACGTAGTGGATTCTTACGCGGATTAGACGGACGCATACTTCCGATACGCTCCGAACATTCTGCGCTTAACACGCTGTTACAATCGGCGGGCGCAGTCGTAATGAAGCAAGCGTTGATCGGGTTGAACGCGCACCTAGCGACAAGTAAATGGAGAGCGATGCACGACTACGCGTTTGTGGCGAATATACACGACGAGTTTCAAACGGAAGTTAAACCAGAACTAGCAGATCAATTCGGTAAGACCGCATGTATCGCGATACGAGAAGCGGGTAGACATTTAAAGATGAAGTGTCCATTGGACGGCGAGTACAAGGTCGGTAACAACTGGGCAGAAACGCACTAATAAAACACGTGAAAACTTGCACGTCTTGTAAGAAAGAGCTTCCGTTATCGGAATACTATAAAGACAAGACGCGAAAAGACGGGTTAACGCTTAGATGTAAAACCTGTATTTGTAAAAGTAGAAAGAAGGTAACGCGTCGGTCAGATTTAAAAAAGCGTTACAACTTATCAACCGAAGAGTACGACTACATCTCTTTTAAGCAAGGACACACGTGCGCTATATGCGGCACGAAATCAACTAACGGTAGAAGATTAAGCGTAGATCACGACCACTCAACAGGAGCGATCAGAGGCTTGCTATGTCCGTCTTGTAACACAGGCATTGGACAACTCAAGGACGACCCCGCTCTTGTGATTAAAGCGTACAACTACCTCGTGATACACAACCATAACCAACAACCAAAAGGGAATAAATGACAACAACACTATTAATAGACGCCGACGTACTGGCGTATCAATCTGCGTTCACAGCGCAAGCTAACATACAATGGAAGGAAGACCTGTGGACGGTACATACTGATCTTGCTCTCGCTAAGACATGGATTGTTGATCGACTGGAAACGTTTAAAAAGCGTATGAAAGCGGACGACTTCATCCTTGCTATATCCGATAAGAACAACTTCAGACGTAAGCTTAACAGCGAGTACAAAGCGAACAGACGATCTAAGTTTGCACCAATAGGACTCGACCCTATACGCGCTTGGCTTGCAGAAGAATACGGTACGGTTATCTATCCAAACCTAGAAGCTGACGATGTACTTGCAATTCTAGCGACGGAACGACCGAACCGTAAGGACAAGCGTATCATCGTTAGTATTGATAAAGATTTCAAGTCTGTGCCTTGTGCGTTCTACGACTTCAACCGTGGTGAGTTACACGAGACGACGGAAGAAGAAGCAGATCGTTATCACTTGATGCAGACACTAGCGGGTGATCCTGTTGACGGATATAAAGGCGTTCCAGGAATAGGCGTTAAGTCAGCGGGTAAGCTACTCGACATATACGGCGCGACTTGGGACACCGTTCTTAACGCGTATAAGAAGGCACAACTGACCGAACAAGACGCGCTTATGAACGCGTGGATGGCGTATCTTATTCGCAAGGACGAGTATAATAATAAACAAAAGCAGATTAAATACCTATGGATGCCGTCGTGCTTTGACGAAAAACAGAAGCGAAAATACAGTCATTTAATACATCAAGTCACTGGTAATTTAGATGAAGATTTGTCTCGACAAAAGCCGTTTGATCCGATTAGTTTTTAGATTTATGTCTGACCGTATTAGAAAACTTCCCGACTTGAGTCGCGATTTAATCGACGTTTTAGACGCTCGATTCCCGCTCCGTTTACCCGATATAAATGACAGTGAACGAGAGATATGGCTCAAGGTCGGTCAACGAAAAGTCATCGAGTTCTTAAAGGATACGTATGACGAACAACATACAACATTAATAAGTCCCAAGGTATAACCATGTGCTTTTCAAGTCCCACACCTCCACCTGTACCCGAACCACCTCCTCCACCTCCTCCGCCTACACCTGTAGCTGAAAGGTCGTTGACCAAAGCGCAAGCAAGCGGAGCTAGAAAGACGAAGAAAAAAGGTACGAGACAGTTGACGCAAGTAAACCGTCCAAGTGTCGGTGGTTCGATGAAAGGTAGCGGAATCAATTTACCTTATTAATTAGTAATATAGAAAGAATAATAATGTCATTAATATCACTCCAGAAAATCACGCTCTTGGACAATCAATCAAGTACAGGCGCGGGCAGTTCCTTTAGCGTTGAACGCTCCAAAGGCTGGACTTTTACCGTTGCATCGTCGAGTACGAGCGCGACTGTAACTGTTGAAGCTTACATCGGAAGCGCTTGGCGCGTCATTCACAGCGAAGCTATCACCGCGACGGGTAACGTTTTAATACGCGATGACCACGGACACTACGAAAAGATACGCGGTAACATAACTGCTGGCGGTAGTGGCGGTATAAGTCTTTACGCTACAGGTACTACAGCTTCCTTGTAACGATGTCCTTAACGTTCCCAACAGGTATACAGCAAAAGCCAAGCGGCGTAAGCGGGTTACCTAATCAGTTTTTACGTCCGTCCTTCGGTACGATATACGGCTTTGACGCCGTTGGTGGTGTAGACAGTGCGTTGCTTACTGAGTCAGGCGATTTTCTAATGACGGAAAGTGGTGACTTTATATTGACTGAAGTAAACAATACTTACACGAATAGTGATAGTAGTTTATCAGTTACGCTTAACGGTTTTAACGCGACGTTTAACTTTGTTGCTATAACTGGAACGTCGACCTATAGAATTGTAGTGTGGAAAACAGTAGGAAGCGAAGTAAACGCTTTTATCACTGCTCCTACACTTACTTACAATGTTGGCGACATGTCTTTCTCTCCGTGGAACGCTGTGTCAGGGGATACTTTTTATGCGTACTACAAAGATAACAGTGCTGTAACTCAATCACCTACCGTAACCTTTAACTTTTAGAAAATATATAAATGGCTAATACAAAAATATCAGAACTTACTGAACTAAATACGACACCCGCTAACTCCGATGAGTTGGCAATAGTGGATAGTGGAACTACAAAAAGAATATCAGTATCTAATTTAATGGGAGCAGTTCCAGCTACCTCCGTTGAGGGTACGTCAATACTTAGTACAGGCGAATCGGGCGGTACTAAATTTCTTAGAGAAGACGGTGATAATAGTTGTTCGTGGCAAACAGTTCCATCCGCGCCTGTTACTACGGTAGCTGGACGTACTGGAGCGGTAACTCTAAGTAATACAGACATCAGCGGACTTGGTAGTTTGGCTACGCAAAACAGCGTGGTAGTGGGGGATGCAGAACTGCGAGGCACTACGAACCCTCACATTGGAGTATTTCCCAATCAGTCTTTCTTGGTTACTGACAACCCTGACAACTCTGTGATGGTCATTGCCAAAGCTGGTAATTTAGAATTTTTAGTTAACTCTGACTCTGCAAAAATTTTTTTAAATAAACCTAGTTTAAGGGAAGAAATTACAACAGGGGTTTCGGTCAAAGAAGATGGCACTGAGCCTGACATAGAAATTACAACCACAGCAGGTACATTTTCACTTATTTCAGGCGATTCAGACCTTGTCGGGCAGAACGGACTACCAAGACAACAGGGCTTCAACTTGCCCGACATCGGAGCTAATCCAGCACCTTTATTAATCTCAGGCGGTACAATCGCTTAACAAAATTAGGAAAAATTATGCCAACAGTATACATAAAACCAGGATCAGGGTCAGGGTCAGGCACTCAAGCCGCCCCGTACTTTTACGATGAATTAGCAACAGCAGAGTCAGCAGCCGGAAGTGGAGGGACAATTCTTTTCACTGATGGCAGTTATGCCACGAAAAACTTTGCCTCAAGCGGAGTGACTTATGAGTCCGAAAATCTTCATGGTGCAAGCTTTACTGGAACAGGAAAAAACTTTGGTGGTTCAAGTGCAAGCGTGACTGTTCGTAAAATGAAATTTGTTCTAAATAGCGCAGAAACCATTGATCTTATAGGGGCAAGCACATTAATTGATCAATGTCATGTCAAAGTAGGCCCGTCATCATATCTTTTTGATGTAAATACTGTAGGCATAAAAATAACAAATTGTTTGCTTGAAAATAATGTCAATGTGGCGGGAAATTTTTTAGGAGACCACTTCAATCGACTGGCCGAATTTTCTGGTAACACTTATTTCGTAAGCAACATAAATGGTAAAAGTGCTAATACTGTTGACTTTGATCGAAGTGGTGGAGCATTAGCAAGCGCTAAAAATTGTATCTTTGCATCTGACGATACAGCGAACAATGTTATCGTTGCGTCTGGTCAAGGATATGGAAACGCAGCACTGACAGCAGGAGTGTCCACAAACTGTTGCTTTTCAGGATTTGGGACGGGTAATTTAAGTGGTGGAACTAACAATGTATTTTCTGACCCACTATTAGTAGACTCTGCCAACGGAGATTTGAGACTTCGTCCATCTTCTCCATGCATTAACGCTGGAACAACTTCCTAATCATGGCACAGCAAAAATTAGATCGGAAGGACTTTCAGATCGCGATTAAAACAGGGACTGATCAAGCCAAGTTTGCCAAGGAAGCGACAAAGGGGGAATTGTTTTTAAATACTTCTAACAATACACTTTACATAGCGACCACAACAGCTGGCTCTTTGGACGCTACCTTGCGCTCTATTAACACTTCTTCTTAATACATGCAATACGAAACGGCTCAAAGCCTATACACTCAGCTTGAAGGACAGCGTTGGTCGTTCTTAGATCGCGCTAGAACGTCTGCTGAGTTGACGATACCTTACGTTCTTCCGCCCGAAGGACATGGTCCTCATACGAAGTACTACACACCTTATCAAGGCATTGGAGCGCGTGGTGTAAACAATCTAGCGTCTAAGTTATTACTCGCTTTACTACCGCCTAACGCGCCTTTCTTTCGTTTGGTCATCGACCGATACGAGCTTGAAAAAGCAAAGGCAGAAATGGGCGAGGAGCAAGGCGAACAGTTACGCACCGATCTTGAAAAAGCTTTAAGCGATGTTGAACGAGCAGTAAGTCAAGAGGTCGAAGTAGAAGCGTTTCGAGTCGGCGTGTTTGAAGCATTAAAGAATTTGTTGGTTAGTGGTAACACGCTTTTATACATGCCTGACGAAGGTGGTATGCGTGTGTTCCGTCCAGACAGATACGTCGTTAAACGCGATGCAATGGGCAATGTCACGCATATAGCCGTCAAGGAAACTGTTGCACCGTTCATGCTTCCCGAAGAAGTACGCGACGAAGTATATAAAGAATCGAAAGAAAACAACTGCGACTTATACACGAGTATTGTTCGCGAAGGTGACAAGTTCATCGTTCAACAGGACGTCAAAGGAATTGTCATTGAAGAGTCGAAAGGATCGTATTCTATCGACAAGTCACCTTGGATACCGTTGCGTTATACACGCATTGACGGCGAAGACTACGGACGTGGTTTTGTTGAAGAGTACATAGGCGATCTTAAATCGCTTGAAGCGCTGACTAAAGCAATCGTAGAAGGTAGTGCCGCCGCCGCTAAGGTGTTGTTTATGATTAACCCTAACGGTACTACTCGCGCGCGTACGTTGGCTGAAGCGCCTAACGGTGCGATTGTACAAGGCAGTGAAGGCGATGTATCCGTTTTACAACTTAATAAATTTAATGATTTTCGTGTAGCTGAATCGGTAAGTGCTAAAATACAAGACCGTTTATCTCACGCTTTTCTTTTGAATAGTTCCGTGGTGCGTGATGCTGAACGAGTGACCGCCGAGGAAATACGAATGTTATCCCAAGAACTCGAATCAGCATTGGGCGGTCTCTATTCAATACTTTCACAGGAGTTCCAACTTCCGCTTGTATCGCGTCTTATGGACAGGATGAGTAAGAAGGATCGACTCCCTAAACTTCCGAAGGACATCGTTAAACCTACGATAGTAACAGGCGTTGAAGCGCTTGGACGTGGTAATGATCTTAATCGTCTTGATATGTTCCTTGCTGGAGCGTCACAAATCGTTGGTCCTGACTCTGTTATGCAGTACGTCAATGTAAGTGATTACTTTAAACGACGTGCTACCGCGTTGGGAATCGAGACCGAAGGATTGATTAAGTCGGAAGAAGAAATTCAACAACAGATGCAACAGGCTCAACAACAAGAAATGATGATGAAGCTTGGAGCGCCCGCTGTAGCGCCGACTATAAACGCTATTGCACAAGAACAATCACAAGAACAATAACACAAACAAACCACGTGAGAGAATACAATCATGGCAGATTACCAAAAAGTCGAAATAAACGAAAAAGCACCTAACGAGATTGAACCCGATCAACAGCAAACAGAGACGGTTGAAGAACCTCAAGTCGAGCAAGAACGCCCAGAATGGTTACCAGAGAAGTTTAAGTCAGCGGAAGACCTCGTCAAAGCCTACGGAGAACTTGAGTCCAAAATGGGCAAAAGCGAACCAGTTACCGAAGAGCAAGAAGTCGAAGAAGAAGAAGAAGTAACAAATGAGACTGAACCTTCTACGGAATCAAACGAAGCACAAACTTTAATCACAGACGCATCAAAGGAATTTTTTGAGAATGACGGTAAACTTGCAGATGAAACATATGAAGCGTTGGCTAAAGTCGGTCTTAACCGCGAGTTGGTCGATAGCTACGCGCGTGGTCAAGCGGCTCTACAAGACAGCGAATCAACTGCGATTAAAGGCGCGGCAAATGGTGAATACGATACTATGTCGGAATGGGCGGGCGAAGTGCTGTCGGACGAAGAAATGAACACTTTTAACGACGTTGTAAACAATGGAACTGTTGAACACGCTAAACTCGCTGTAAGCGGTTTGTACGCGCGTTATAAGAACGAGACAGGTGGTCAAGGACCAAAGCTTGTCACGGGCAATACAACAGGTACATCGACAATGCCGTATCAATCTATGCAAGAAGTGAGTCGAGCAATGCAAGACCCACGATATAAAAGCGGTGATAAGGCGTATCACGCCGAGGTAGACCGTCGATTGGCGGTATCCAATATCTGATATGTTTGAACTCTTAACACTCTTTCTAACAGGCGGTGGAAGCGCCGCTATGGGAAGCGTTTTAAAAGGCGTATTCGGAATGATGTCCGATGGTCGTCAACAGAAGTTCGAAATAGAAATGGCACGTGAAGCAAGAAACAATGAGTATGCACTTAAATTCCAACAGAGTCTTAACAGCGGCGAAGGCGGCGCTTTTACTCGCGCTACTAGGCGGATGCTCGCACTCATCGGAATGGGAACACTCAG
>Ga0181387_1000202_pt1 | contig 13948 bp, 16 predicted proteins | sample 10SPOviralmetaG_FD_130119 | JGI IMG/M metagenome (GOLD analysis project Ga0181387, IMG submission 130119) | Marine viral communities from the oligotrophic San Pedro Time Series (SPOT) site, San Pedro Channel, CA, USA - 10 SPOT_SRF_2010-04-27 | ecosystem: Environmental > Aquatic > Marine > Strait...
AGCGTTGTATACTTCGTCGTGATTATACTTCACGTTCTCACCCTTCTTGTTGGTGAATGTAATAATAGTGTCTTTGCCAATTAATGACTTGCGAATAACGAATCTTTTTAATTCCATAATAGTCTTTGTTTATTTTAGTTACGTTTATAATATCTGTTGTACTTCGTTTTTAGTTTGTGAATTACTCGATTGCTTTTAATTTTTCTAAGAATAAGAACATGCAAAACCCAGAGCTGAAAGCTATTGCGTAGAAGATTGAATGCTCTGCCATGCCGAGCCATAGAGCTACGAGAGTTGAAAATAAGCAGAAGAAGAATGCAGCGTAAAGTAGTAAAGATTTCATAGTTAGTTTGTTTTTGTTACATATATATTATCTATGTTGCTTCGTAGCGAGGTTGTAAAAAGGTGGGGGTGGGGTAAATATATTGGTTTTTGTTTTGGTAGGGGTGGGCTTAGAGGTAGGGGGCAACACTTTAATTATATATATACAACATCCCTAAAAAAGGGTACCCTATAAAAACTATGACATTAGCCTAATTAAGTATATAGTAACAGGCTAGTGTCACACTTTAAAGTTTCACGTGTACTGTGTAACTATACTATTGAACTACAAACAACAAGGAATGGAATTCGGTAGAAAGAAAAAGAAGAAGAGAAATAAGAGATCAACACCTAAGAAATCTGGTTTGCTGTCAGGCCAGTTCCTAACTAAGACTGGTGAGAATACTTATTACGATGACGAGCAGGGCACGTTCAAGGATCCTAAAGGTATTGTAACATCGAAAAATGGTTACGTAGTTGATAATACTTACAAGTATAAAGGTAATAAAATAACCAAGGTAAAGAAGTAATTATGCCGTTTGCAAGAAAGAAAAAAGATTGTGGTTGCAATGATTGCGATTGCAAAAGCAACAGAAGGTTAGAGCGTAAAGAGCGTAGAGCTCATAATAAAGCTGCGCGACAAACGTTTAGAGAGGATCACCCAGGAGCATTAAATAGATTGTTTGGTAAATATAAAATAAAATAAGTTATGCCTACAAAGAAAAAGAAAACACCTTGCTGGAAAGGATATAAAATGGTTGGTACTAAAAAGAAAGGTTCTAGAACTGTACCTAATTGTGTACCTAGAAAAAGAGTTAAAAAGAAATAATAATAAGTAAATATATAGTTATGGCAAAGAAATGCAAACCAAAGAAAAAGAAAAAGTATTAATTAACAATTAACCAAAACCAAATTACAATGACCTACTATTACTACAAGACCAGTACCATCAATACTGGACAACCAAAGATTACTGAAGATAAAATCGCTGAGTGGAAGCACTTAGCTGATAAAAGTAACTGGAGAATAACACAGCTACCAAATGGGTACTACCAAACAGAAGTTAACTCACCAACAGATGAAAAAGTCTGGGTTGATATTACAAGGAGGGAAACCCTCAATGGGGCTGAAGCTGCTATCGATGGCAGTGTCGAACACTATAACAAAAAACTGGAATTCCTTGGTGGACCAAAAGTAGTTAAAACATTTAAATAAACATCGATAAATATAATTTAATTTAATAAAATACCACATTATGGAATACAACTTACCAAGTGAATTGGTTAAGAACTTAGACTTCGGCGATGAAGCAAAATCAAAAGTAATCGCTGGAGTACAAAAACTTGCGAAAGCCGTAAAGTCCACGTTAGGAGCATCAGGAAAGTGTGTCGTTTATGAAGATGGACGCGGTAAACCGGTGATCACAAAAGACGGTGTAACCGTTGCGGAAAGCGTAGTCTTATACGATCCGGTTGAAAACATGGGTGCTACACTAATTAAGGAAGCGGCTCGCAATACAGTAAGAGAGGCTGGTGACGGTACTACTACCGCTACAGTACTGGCTGAAGCTCTTATAAAATCTATCGACTCTGCCGTCGCTGCAGGGTTATCTATCAGACAAATTAAAAATGAAGTTAACACATGTTTAGAAGAAGTTCTAAGTACTCTAACTGACTCAGCTGTTGAAGTTGAAGGAGACATGCTCAAGGCTGTTGCTGCAATATCTTGTAACAACGATGAAGAACTTGGTGGTATTATAGCTGAAGCCTATGATAAAGTAGGTAAGCATGGCGTAGTGCTTATGGAAGAGAGTGACTCTGAGGACACTTATGTAGATATAGTTGATGGTGCTCAATTTGATTCTGGTATTACATCGCCTCATTTTGTTACTAATACAGATAAGCACACGGCTGAGTTAGATAATCCGTACGTAATGACTGTTGTATCAGAGATTCCAAACATTAGGAAGATACAAGGAGTTTTAGAGCATGTCATAAAAGAAAACCGAGCTTTACTCATAGTAGCACCAGTGTCTCAGCAAGTAAAATCGGCGCTGTTAATGAACAAAGTTAAAGGTAATATTAAGGTTAACATAGTAGACCCACCTGGTTTTGGTCCAACTAGAAGAGACTCTATTGAAGACTTAGCTATATTAACTGGTTCCACAGTGGTTAATGAGGAGCTTGGTGATGATTTAGATTTAATAACAGTAGACAGCTTAGGTGAATGTGAGTTTTCTGTCACGAACGACAAAAACACCGTAATAACTTTAGATGATATGACCAAAGAGTTGGAAGATCGTATCGATGAGCTCAACACAAAGATAGTGGAAGAGCAAAACGGTTTCATTAAGAAAAAGCTTGAGCAAAGACTAGCAACCCTTTCTGGTAGTGTTGGTATTGTAAAAGTTGGTGCTAATTCTAAAGTTGAGTTAAAAGAAAAGAAAGATAGAGTTGAGGATGCTATTTATGCTACTAAGGCAGCCTTGCAAGAAGGCATAGTTCCAGGTGGTGGAGTAGCACTACTAAATGCTTCTCAGAAAATTTTTTCCACCCAAGGTGGACAAGTTCTTTTATCAGCTCTAAGGTCTCCTTTTGAAACCATATTAGATAATGCAGGTTTCGAACTAAAAGCTGACCCAGATGAGTTAGGAATAGGTTTAGATGTAGTAACAGGGGAGCAAGTAGATATGATTAATGTTGGAATTATAGATCCCGTACTAGTTACTAAAACCGCATTGAAAAACGCCGTGAGCGTAGCGCTTACAGTTATGTCGGCTGATTGTGTAATCTCAAATATTAGAGCTAATGAAAGCAATTAATGATTATATAGTTGTGGATCAAGTAAAAGAAGGTCCGAAGAAGGTTGGTGGATTATTGATGACTGACGCTACTGACTCAGATAATAGATATAAGAAGGCTAAGGTTGTATCAGTGGGAAACTTAGCGGACATAATTAAAGAAGGTAGTATGGTAATGTACGATAAGCACGCCGGTCACGAAATTTCGTTTGAAGGATCTTCTTACAAAGTTATAAAACTAAGAGATGTAGTTCTAGCTGAATGAGATTGACTGTTGAGTCTATTAAAGACGCTAACTTATTTAAGTATTACAGAGTGGTTAGAAAGTGGGCTTGCAAGCAAAACGGTATAACTGATGCTGAGTTAGAACTACTAATATACTTAAACTGCTTAGATAGGTTTACTAGAGATGAATTTATAAATGGTACGTATATATACACTTGGGATAAGACTAGGTGGGATAGATTACGTAAAGAGGGTTGGATAGATGTTTGGAGACATAGGAATAGGACTACTATAAAATACTCGATATACAAAACATCGTTCAAGTGCAATCTACTTATAAATAAGATATACAAAATACTACTAGGTCAAGAAGATATACCGATGAAATCTAGCAATGTATTTTACAAGAATAAAAGTTACACAGATAAAGTTATGAATAAATCAATAGATGATATGATTAAAGATCCAAAAAGATAAAGTTATGATAAAAAGTTTAGTAGGAGGTTTATTTGGTAAACTAGTAGAAAACGCTGATGAGATATTAGATGCAGTTGTTACAACAGATAAAGAACGTGAAGAAGTTAAGCTTAAATTTAAGCAAGCATTACTCGATGCAGAACGTCAAGCCTTCGATAAAGAAGTCGAGGACAGAGTTAATGCTAGAGATATGTACAAGGACGACGCAATTATTCAAAAAGTGTTGGCAACGTTATTTACTGTAGCATACTTTGGTTTAACCTACACAATGTTCAAGTATTTTGTTTTAAATACCTTGGAGTTAAGCGATTATGAAATAGGTTTTATTAGTACTGTATTCGGTGCTATGAGTGCAAAAGTTAATACCATCATAGATTTTTTCTTTGGTGGTTCATCAAAAAAAGATAAATAATTAATAAAAACAGAAATGGGAAAAAGTAAGAAAACAGTAGATTTAAGTAGCAAGCCAAGTAAAATATCTGATGAGCAGCTACAGAAGTTACAAGAGGTTGTAAAAAACACAAACGCTCTACAATTGGAGGTTGGTAAAATTGAATCTCAAAAGCATTTGTATTTACATAAGCTATCTGAACTTCAAGCAGATATTAGAGTTCTCCAAGAAGAATTTACCAAGGAGTATGGAACGTGCGACATTAACGTTAGTGATGGAACCGTAAATTTAAAAAAGGATGAGCAATAGTATTATTAGAAAAATAACTATTGGTAAGGACTACAAGAACGATTCTATGCACTACTCAGTAGGGCAGAATGTATACGGGGGTCATACAATTTGTGATATAATAGAAGAGGACGATAAATACTCTATATACATATCCAAAAACGAAGAGGTTATACCTTGGAAGGATTTCAATAAAAATATGGCTGTATCTGTAGAATATAATTTAGAGTACTAATGAGACCATTGTATAGCTTTGTAGTAGAACCAATAGGTGATAGATATAACAATAAAAAAAAGCTAGGTGATAAAGAGTTAATACTTAATACTGAAATCTTTAATCATCAATATATAAATAGAGAAGGCATTATAAAAAAAGTACCAGTTTATAATCCTAACAATTTAAGAGAGAACGATTTAGTAGTAATACATCATAATGTATTTAGAAGGTGGCATAACGTTAAGGGTAAGGAAAAGAACAGTTCTAGTTTTTTAAATGAAAATGAATACTTAGTTAATGCTGATCAAGTATTCATGTACAAACGTGACAAAGACTGGTACTGTTTACCTGGTTACACTTTTGTTAAACCTTTGAAATCTAAAAACGAATTATCAACAGATGTGGAAGCACCGCTAATTGGAGTTGTTAAGTACTCTGATGGTACATTTTTACCAACTCAGTTAGTAGGTTTTTCACCTGGCGATGAGTTCGAGTTTGTTGTAGATGGTGAGAGACTTTATAGAATTATGAATAAATTTATTAATATTGAGTATGAATATAAAGGAGACGAAGAAGAGTATAATCCAAGCTGGGCACAAAGCTGTAGAAGAGCTAATTAAAGTTGCTAAAGAAGCTATAGTTGATTCTGACGATGATATATCAGCAGATAGATTAAAGAACGCCGCAGCTACTAAGAAGCTAGCTATATTTGACGCTTTCGAAATACTTAATAGAATACAAGAAGAAGAAGACCTTCTAGATGGTAAGGAAACCTCTGAAGTTAAATCAAGCTTTAAAGGCTTTGCAGAAGGTAGATCTAAATAATGTACAAGCAGGATTTAGTTAAAATAATAGAACCTATAAAGGTTAATACCTTAAATAGGTTGAACAAGTCAAAGTCTTGGAATTATGGCTACAACAAAGAAAATGATGTTGTAGTTATATCTAAAACTGGACAGATTGGACAGGTGCTTGAGATACAGGGTTTGAAAATAGCCCTGCCTCTAGCGCCAAAAACTATATACAGTGCTGGTAAAGTTAAAGATCAAAAATGGAGAAGGTTCGATGAGAATCCAGCTTTTAAAAAAATACAAACTGTATTCGATTGGCAGGAGTATCCTGACGATTTTAAAGAAGCTAACTACCCATATATAGATCAAGAGTTTAAAAGAAGAGATGAGGGTTTTTGGTTCATGAACAAAGGTGAGCCAACGTACTTAACTGGTTCTTATTATATGTATCTGCAATGGAGTAAGATAGATGTAGGTGCTCCGGATTTCCGTGAAGCTAATAGGTTATTTTTTATATTTTGGGAAGCTTGTAAAGCTGACAAAAGATGTTATGGTATGTGCTATTTAAAAAACCGTAGATCTGGTTTTTCATTTATGAGTTCAGCTGAAACCGTTAATTTAGCTACTTTAGCAAGTGATAGTAGATTTGGGATACTATCCAAATCAGGTGGTGATGCTAAGAAAATGTTCACCGATAAAGTAGTACCAATAAGTTTCAATTACCCTTTCTTTTTTAAACCTATTCAGGATGGTATGGATAGACCGAAGTCGGAGCTAGCTTATAGAGTTCCAGCTAAAAAGTTTACCAGAAAAAAGATGAAGCAGAAGGAGGAGATGGATGATTTAGAGGGTCTTGATACTACTATTGACTGGAAAAACACTGGTGATAACAGTTATGATGGTGAGAAACTAGCATTACTAGTTCACGATGAGAGTGGTAAGTGGGAAAAGCCAGATAACATTAGGAATAACTGGAGAGTTACTAAAACATGCCTTCGTTTAGGTAGTAGAATTATTGGTAAATGTATGATGGGTTCCACTTCCAATGCTTTAGATAAAGGTGGTCAAAACTTTAAAGACTTATATAAAAACTCTGACGTAAGTAGTAGGAATAAAAACGGTCAAACTAAATCAGGTTTGTACTCTTTATTTGTACCAATGGAATGGAACTACGAGGGATTTATAGATGAGTATGGACAACCAGTTTTTAATACCCCAAAAGAAGAAGTGCTTGATCCTCATGGTGATGTCATAGAGTATGGAGTTATAGATAATTGGGAGAACGAAGCAGAAGGTCTTAGAGATGACCAAGATGCACTAAATGAATTCTATAGACAGTTTCCTCGCACTGAAGAGCACGCTTTTAGAGATGAAACTAAACAGAGTTTATTTAACCTAATAAAGATATACGAACAAATAGACTTCAACGAAGGTAATAAAAACTCATCAGTTTTAACTACTGGAAACTTTCAGTGGCAAAATGGTGTAAAAGATACTAGAGTAACCTTCAATCCAGACCCAAATGGTAGGTTTAGAGTTAGTTGGGTTCCTAGTTATAAAATGCAAAATAACGTCGTAATGAAGAACGGCGTAAAACACCCTGGTAACGATCACGTTGGGGCTTTTGGATGTGATAGCTACGACATTAGTGGTACTGTAGATGGCAAAGGGTCTAAAGGTGCTTTACATGGTTTAACTAAGTTTTCTATGGAAGATGCGCCTGCTAATACTTTCTTTCTAGAGTATTTAGCTAGACCGCAAACCGCTGAAATATTCTTTGAAGATGTATTAATGGCATTGGTTTTTTACGGAATGCCTATACTAGCTGAAAATAACAAACCTAGATTATTATACTACTTACGTAGGAAAGGTTACAGAGGCTTTAGTATGAATAGACCTGATAAGGTTTGGAATAAACTATCAGTAGCTGAAAAAGAGGTTGGTGGATTACCAAACTCTAGTGAGGACATAAAGCAAGCTCACGCAGCCGCTATAGAAATGTATATAAATGACCACGTAGGATTAATGGAAGATGGTACTTATGGTACTATGTACTTTAACGATACATTAAATGATTGGTCTAAATTTAATATAAATAATAGAACCAAGTTTGATGCCTCTATAAGTTCAGGTCTAGCTGTCATGGCATGTAATAGGCAGATGTATACTCCAAACCCAACTTTACAAAGAAAACCTTTAAATATTATGTTATCCACATACGACAACGAAGGATCAACATCAAGAATAATTAAAAAATAATATGGCAGAGTCTGTTATAAACTTCCCGTCACAAGCGGTTAGCGATTTAGAAAAAATGAGCCCTGAATATGGGAGAAAAGTAGCTGAGGCTATAAGGAGTGAATGGTTCGACGACACGTCTTCCAAGTTCCTCAACTCATCTAATAACTTCCATAAACTTAGGTTATACAGTAGAGGTGAGCAACCCATAGATAAGTACAAGAACGAATTATCTATAAACGGCGATCTATCTTACTTAAACTTAGATTGGAAACCTGTACCTATAATACCTAAATTCGTAGACATAGTAGTTAACGGTATGTCACAGCGTAACTATCAGATTAATGCGTTTTCTCAAGATTCTTATGGAGTCGACAAACGCACTAAATACATGGAGTCAGTATTGATGGACTTGAGAGCTAAAGGCTTGAACGACTTAACTGGTGAAGCTTTAAATGTTGATCTATACGAGAACGATAAAGAAACTCTACCTGGGTCTGAAGAAGAACTAGCTCTACACATGCAATTAGGATATAAGCAAGCGGTTGAGTTGGCTGAAGAGCAAGCTATAAACGTACTGTTCGATAATTGTAACTATGACTTAGTAAAACGTAGAGCACTATACGATTTAGTAACTATAGGTATAGCTGCTACTAAAACTACTTTTGATTTTTCAGACGGGGCATCTGTTAAATATGTTGACCCGGCTAACCTAGTGTACTCATACTCCGAGTCTCCTTACTTTGAGGATATTTACTACGTAGGCGAGGTTAAAGAAGTGCCTATAAACGAGTTAGTCAAGGAGTTCCCTAACTTAACGGAGCAAGAGGTATACGATATAGTAGAAAAGTCTTACGACATATCTAATCCTAGAAAAACTAACGACAAAAACAAAATAAACGTACTATACTTCAACTATAAGACACATGGAAATAGCGTTTACAAGTTAAAAAAGACTGGTACAGGTGCTGAAAAAATAATACCTAAAGACGATTCCTTTAATCCTCCTAAGGAAATGGAGGGTGAGTTTAGTAGATTAGATAAAGTAGAAGAATGTTTATATGATGGTGTATACGTCTTAGGTTCAAATAAACTACTTAAGTGGGAGATAGCTTCTAATATGATGAGAAGCGACTCTGACTTCGGTAAAGTTAAAATGAACTATAGTATAGTAGCTCCTAGAGTATATGATGGTAGAATACAGTCTCTAGTTGGTAGAATAACTAGCTTTGCCGATATGATTCAGTTAACACATTTAAAGTTGCAGCAAGTTATGAACCGTATGGTTCCTGATGGTGTATATTTAGACGCAGATGGTTTAGCTGAAGTTGATCTAGGTAATGGTACTAATTACAACCCACAGGAAGCTCTTAACATGTTCTTCCAAACTGGTAGTGTCATAGGTAGATCGTTTACTTCAGATGGCGACATGAACCCCGGTAAAGTACCCATACAGCAAATACAAAATGGTAGTGGTGGTAATAAGATACAAAGCTTAATAACTACGTATAACTATTATTTACAAATGATTAGGGATGTCACTGGTTTAAATGAAGCTAGAGACGGTAGTATGCCAGATAAAAATTCTTTAGTTGGTATACAAAAGCTAGCGGCAGCAAACTCTAACACAGCTACTCGCCACATACTACAATCTATGTTGTACTTAACAGCTGAGAACGCTGAAGCTTTATCACTTAGAATATCTGATATAATAGAGTACTCACCTACTAAAGATGCTTTCATTAGAGCCGTGGGTGCTCATAATGTAGCTACCTTAACGGAGCTGAAGAATTTACACTTATGTGACTTTGGTATATTTATAGAGCTCATGCCTGATGATGAAGAAAGGCAAGTTTTAGAAAACAATATACAGATAGCATTATCTCAGAAATTAATAGATTTAGATGATGCTATAGATTTAAGAGACGTTAGAAACGTTAAACTAGCTAATCAATTACTTAAGATAAAAAGAAAAAAGAAACAAGAAAGAGATCAAGCTATCCAGCAACAGAACATCCAGGCCCAATCACAAGCCAATGCTCAAGCTCAGCAACAAGCTGCACAAACAGAAATACAAAAAGATCAAGCTAAAGCTACTACGGTAGCTCAGTTAGAAGAGCAAAAAAGTAGGTTTAAAATAGATTACTTGAAGCAAGAGGCTGAAGTTAAAAAAGAGTTAATGCAGTTAGAGTTTGAATTAAACTCAAAGCTACAAGCAGGAAAAAGTGAAGGTCAATCACTTAAAAAGTTTGAATCATCAGGTAATGATATAGTTACGGGTGACATGGGCCTTGACAAGTTTTAAGGAATTAAATTATCATTCAATTATTTTATAAAATTATATTATGCAAAACGAAAACAACATCCATAAAGTGGATTTAGGTAAAGCTAATTCTAGTAAAGAAACTGAGGTACATAAGATCGACCTGACAAAACCAATTCAAAATGAAGGTCAAGAAGGTTCGATTGATCCAATTGGAGTGGAGTCAAATAATGAGGTCACCACCTCCGCTCAAGAGCAAGAGGAAGTACAACAAGAAGGTCAAGTACAAGAAGAGCAAGGACCTGTACTAGAGCTAATAGAGGATGCTAACCCCGAGTTAACCACTACTAATGATGATGTAGAGCTACAACCTAAGGATGATAGTACCATAGAGGTAGACGCTAAGGTTGATTTAGCTGAGAAAGAACCAAGTGCTACCATACCTGAAGATGTTAAAAAGTTGATAGACTTTATGAAGGATACTGGTGGTGATCTACAAGACTATGTAAGGTTAAATACCGATACGTCTAAGCTTGACACAACAGACGTTTTAGACGAGTACTACAAGCAGACTAAACCTCATCTATCTTCTGAAGAAAGAAGCTTCCTACTGGAAGAAACCTTTAGTTACGATGAGGATGTAGACACTGATAAAGACATTAAAAAGAAAAAGATAGCTTTAAAAGAAGAGGCTGCTAAAGCTAGGAATTATCTAGAGTCTCAAAAAAGTAAGTATTATAATGATATAAAAGCTGGTGACAACTTAAGTGTTGATCAAAAAGAGGCTATAGATTTTTATAATAAATATAAACAAGAGTCTGAAATTAGTTCTAAAACTAAAGAGGATAATAATAATGAATTTTTACGTAAAACCGAAAATTTATTTAACTCAGAGTTCAAAGGTTTTGAATTCAATGTTGGGGATAGTAAATTTAGGTACAACGTTAAAAATAAAGATGAGGTTAAAACTAACCAAAGCGACTTGAACAACTTTATTAACAAGTTTGTTGATTCTGAAAGTAAACTCCAAGACGCAGCTGGTTATCACAAATCTTTGTACGCGGCTATGAACCCAGACGCTTTAGCTAAACACTTTTACGAACAAGGTAAAGCAGATGCTATTAAACAGTCCGTTGCACAAAGTAAAAACATTAATACAGAGGCAAGACAAACTCACGGCGAGACGCAGGTGGGTGGGCTTAAGTTTAAAGTTTTAGGTGATTCTAGTAAAGACTTCAAGTTTAAAATTAAAAATAAACGCTAATTTAAAAATTTAAAAAAATGGCAACACAATTCACTGGTGGTGCTACCACTGGAGCGAGTGTAACTCCTTCAGCTAGCCCACAAACATTACAGTCCAACTACATAGACTTCACGTCTACAAGTACAGCAGGTTGGGCACAGCAATACCTACCAGACCTAGTAGCTCAAGAAGCTGAAGTTTTTGGTAATAGAACTATCGGTGGTTTCCTAGAACAAGTAGGTGCTGAAGAAGCTATGTCTGCTGACCAAGTAGTTTGGTCTGAGCAGGGTCGTCTTCACTTGTCTTACAAAGGTAACACCGATGTAACCGCAGCTACTCCTGACACTGTGGTTTTTACTGTAGTTAAAGACTCTGACGGTAAATCACTAGACGGACTTAACTGCGGTGTTAGAAAAGGAGATTTAGTTTTAATTTCAGACCCTAATTCCACGGTTAAAGCTTACGTTACTAATGTGGCGCAAGGTGTTACTGTAGGTGGTTCATCGGCGTTTGATAAGGTAACTTGCTCGGTAATTTCAGGTACTATTTCGGATTTAACAGATACGGGTACAGCTGATGCTACAGAGGCGTCAACTTTATTTGTTTTTGGTTCTGAATATGCTAAAGGTACAACAGGTAGAGATTCAGTTATTGCTCCTTCGTTCAAATCTTACAGCAACAAACCAGTTATTATTAAAGATAAGTACGAAGTATCTGGTTCTGACGCATCTCAAATTGGATGGGTTGAAGTTTCTGGTGAAGAGGGTCAATCTGGTTACTACTGGTATTTAAAAGCAGCTGGTGACACTAAATCTCGATTTGCAGATTACTGTGAAATGACTTTGTTAGAGCATGAGATGTACGCTTCCAATGGTACTACTAACGATGCTTACAACTCAGCATCAAACACTATAGCGGCTCATCAAGGTGGTGCAGTTAGAGGTACTGAAGGTTTCTTCCAAGCTGTAAACAGTAGAGGTCTTACTTTTGATGGTTTAGTTCCCTCTGGCGGAGCGAGTAATCACTTAAATGACTTTGACGCTATACTTAAAGAGTTTGATAAGCAAGGTGCTATTGAGGAGTACATGATGTTCCTTAACAGAGATACTTCTTTGATTGTTGATGAAATGCTTGCTAACCAAAACATTTTGAGTAGCGGTGGATCTTCTTACGGTGTGTTTGATAATGACGCTGATATGGCACTTAACTTAGGTTTCTCTGGTTTCCGTCGAGGTTCTTACGACTTCTACAAAACTGACTGGAAATACTTGAACGACTCTGCCACTAGAGGGGGTATTGCTGATACAACTAATCAAATTAGAGGCGCTTTCGTTCCTGCAGGTGTTTCTTCTGTCTATGACCAAAACTTAGGTAAAAACTTGAAGCGACCATTCCTTCACGTTCGTTATAGAGCTTCTCAAATGGAAGATCGTAAGTTCAAAACTTGGACCACTGGTTCAGTTGGAGCTGCTACATCTGACTTAGACGCTATGGAGATGAACTTCCTAACTGAAAGATGTTTAGTTACTCAGGGAGCTAACAACTTCATGTTATTGAAAGGTACAGGTACTTACTAGTAAGTATTATTAAAGAAGGGGAGGGTTAAACTCCTCCTCTTTTTTTTATTATTAAATTTATAATTATATTTTATTATGGCTAAAAAGAAAAGTGTTCAAAGCACTGAAGTCTTAGATAAACCTAAGGCTACGATTAAGGAGATTAAAGTAGAAAAAACAAACAAGTGGGAGATTAAGGATAGGTTGTACTTATTGAAATCTAATAACCCACCATTAGCTGCACACTTAAGAACTGTGGGTCTATATTACTTCGATGAAGAATCTGGTTACGAAAGAGAAATATCTTATTTTAAAAACCAAAAAACCGTATTCATTGATGAGATGCAAGGTCAAAAAAGAAAAGAACATATATGGTTTAGAGATGGTAAACTTTTCGTACCTAAAAATCAAGTTACACTTCAGAAGTTTTTAAGTTTATATCATCCACAGAGAGATAAAACTTATTACGAGCACAAACCTAACGAGATAGCGGCTGATACAGTTTTTGACATAGAGTCTCAATTGGATGCTATGAACTTAGCTAGAGATATGGATGTGGACATGGCTGAAGCTATACTTAGAGCTGAGATAGGTTCTAGTGTATCTAAGATGACTTCTAAAGAGCTTAAAAGAGATTTACTTGTATTCGCTCAAAGAAACCCAGAGCTATTCATAGAACTAGCTAATGATGAGAATGTTCACTTAAGGAACGTTGGTGTTAAAGCCGTTGAGGCTAAAATTATACACTTATCAAACGATAATAGAACATTTCACTTAAGTTCTAACAATAGGAAGTTAATGAATGTTCCGTTCGATGAACACCCATACTCTGCTTTAGCAGCTTGGTTTAAAACTGATGAAGGTATGGAAGTATACTCTGTTATTGAAAAAAAGGTATAAATACATAACTACAATATATTGATAGCCACCCTCTTTGGGTGGTTATTTTTTTTAAGTGAATAATTAAACATGTAATATTCCTAATATAGGAATAACAAACTATATGAAGTTAAAAGGATTAAGTAAACTTAAAAACTTATTTTGGTACAGCGACAGTGAGCCTAGTGAAATTACTATATCTGTGTTCAACTTGATTGCTTTACCTTGTTTGATTACTAGAGAGTTCGAAGAACCTAGC
>Ga0181387_1000206_pt1 | contig 13870 bp, 11 predicted proteins | sample 10SPOviralmetaG_FD_130119 | JGI IMG/M metagenome (GOLD analysis project Ga0181387, IMG submission 130119) | Marine viral communities from the oligotrophic San Pedro Time Series (SPOT) site, San Pedro Channel, CA, USA - 10 SPOT_SRF_2010-04-27 | ecosystem: Environmental > Aquatic > Marine > Strait...
CTTTTTTTTATCCAGAGGTCCCGCCTACAACACCCGTTTCTTTAAGTACTGTAGGCAGAACCTCTCGCGGTCAATTTAGGAAATTTAGAAAAAAATATTTTAGGACTTAAAGAAAATTAAGAAATTAGGTCGGAGTGTATTTCATCATTTTGGTCGGTTGCTTTTTTTTTTCGGCTTTTAATTTTGCAAAATACTCAGCATCATCATCTTCATCTGTTTCAGAACCGGAAAATTCTACCTCTGGTAAAGAAGAAACTTCTCTAAGTTCCCAATCTTTAACACATTTATAACAATAGTACTTTGATGCTCCTTCGGGTTGGTGACTTCCTGACCTTGAGCATGGGTTGCCATGTTTCGTAACCCCGTTACATGGAGTTTTTTTTCTTACTTCTTCCTTTTTCTTTGAAGCTTTTACTTTTTTAGGAAGGTGGGCTACGATATCTTTCTTTGTAATCTTCCCGTTTTTACCAGTTCCTGTCAAATCTGTTTCTGACAACCCATTCTCTTCAGCAAGTTCTTTTGCTTTCTTTGATGCAAAGTTACCTAGATTTGTTTTTTTTGTAGATGATTTTTTTTTGGTATCTGTTTTTAAAGCTATCTTGGAACAGTGTATGTGCATTTCGAAAAATAATTGCATCATATTATCTTTAACATTTTCAAAATCGGATTGTTCGCTTTTGAAAGTGTTAATGAAGTTTTCAATTTTTGTTTCCATTTCAGATTTTACTTGTCCAGTATTCATTGTTGTTATTGATGTCATTGTTATACTTATATACGTCCATTTATCTTTATATCAAAAAATTTGAAAAAAAATTATTGTTTCCACCTGTTACCACAAGAATGACATGTAATAAATTGTGTCATAGGTTCGTCTGCACTTCTTGTTTGCATTTCATAAAATGTGGTTTTGTATGCCGGTTTTTTCTGAGAAGCACATCTGAAACATTTATGGAATCCATCTGACATTGTTTTCAAATCTGGTGGTTTAAATACAATGTAATCTTTCTTAGCTCGTTTTTGTAATTTGTCCCAATTTTCAGGATCTAAAACATCATAACCTAGGTGTATTATCTGTTCTATTCTTATTTCTCGTTCTTTTAACATTTGAATAACAAGAGGCGCGTTTGAATTTTTATCCAAATTACCAATAAGTTTTTGGTATCCATCTCTATAAGTACTACTAAACATTAGTTGAGAAAAATGGGCGACAGTTTTATAATATCTACAAGTACTTATAGCATTGTTGAGTAATGATCTTTCTGCGTTTATTGCCATTTTTGTTGTATCCATTTTAACATCATTTTTGTCAAGTATTCCCTTGACTCTTTTTCTAAAGAATAATCTTAGAGGATTTATTTGGTCTTCCATCTTACTTAAATATTGTTTTATAATTTTATATATATTAAATTTGAAAAAAAATATTTATTATTATTATAATGCCGAAAAAAGCTAGTAGAAAAAAAACAACGAAACGGCCAAAGAAGGTCAGTAGAAAAAAATCAAAAAAAGTTAAAAAAAGAAAACCAAAGTATAAAAGAAGAAAAAGAAGATTCGGAACCCCAGGATTACAATCATTTTTAGGAAGATACAGCGACCAATTATCACCTAAAGTTAATGCGCCTATACGACATTTAGCAACAGGACAAGAACATAAAAAATCATTTGATTATAAAGGTTTCTTACACAGAATAAGTGGAGAAAAGGGTATACAAACTTTATATCACAAGATTGGTAGTGGAGATTTGAGAAAAATTGGGAAAAATGAACCTGACGATATTCTTAAAAGACACAAAGCATTTCATACTGTATTAGTAGCTATTATTTCAGCTATACTTCAGTTGACTGATAGAGTAGGTAGACTACAAGGAACTAAAATATACACAAAAGCCAGACAAGAATCAACATTCCTTAGTAAATTCATTTTAAGACCAACTTATTCCAACAGTGGTATTCAAAAGTACGCGAATCTTCCGCAAGCACAAACTGATATTACCGATTTTGAAATTATCGATGAAAATGGTTTTGTAATGGGTTTTAAACATAAATTTAGAGGTGAGGCATTCGAAGTATCAATGACAGGTCATCAACAAAGAGAATCATTAGTTTTTCATACCATATTTACACAATTAGAAAGGAGATTACCTGCTTTAAGACAAGATTCTAAAGTTGATCCAGAATTCCTAAGTTTAGCAGAAGCTTATCCAAAAGCTTATAATGCTTCATATACTACTGTTGTAAATCTAGGGTCAGGTGAAATTGTATCTACTCAAGACAATAACCAAGTTGAACAACTTACAACAGATCTTGGTACCATGAGTGTAAATCCTTTGAATACTATTGCAACAAATGTAAATGTTGTTAATGAAACATTAAAAACTTTCCAAAACCCTAACCCAGAAGAAATCACAGAAGGACTTAAAGAACTTTCTATATCTTCTAATCCTTTTGATGATGATGTATTGTGGAGAGAAGCTTTGAAAGATAATGCCAATGCTTTGAAAGATAATGCCAATGCTTTGAAATCTAGTGACCTAGAAATAAAGATTGTTAAAGATGGTAAACCAAAAGCTAGAGACTCAGATGATGATTATGAAGATTTTGGAGGTTTAGACTTTGGTAGAAGAAAGAGAAAAAGAAAGGTTTCGAAGAAAAAGGTTTCGAAGAAAAAGGTTTCGAAGAAAAAGGTTTCAAAGAAAAAAGGTCCATCAGCAGCTTTAAAGAAGTTATGTAAGCGTTTAAAAGTTAAACTTACTACCAAGAGGGCAGGTAAAAGAGTTTACAAATCTGAAAAAGTTTTGAAAGGACTTTGTAAGAAAGCTGCTAAAAAGAGTAGTTTTGGAAAAAAACCTACAAAAATCCCATCAGCTTTAAAAAAGAAGTGTAAGAGATACAATATTCGTTTAACAACGGGTAAGAAGAGAGTACCTAAAACTTTGAAAAAACTTAAAAAAGATTTAGACAATAAATTAAAAAAAATAAAAATAAGAAAACAAAAAGGTAGAGCAAAAATGATAAAGAAGGCTCCATATTATGCTAAAAAATATGCAAGATATAGAGCTAAAAGAAGTCTTACTAAAAGAGCAACAGGAGCATTATTAAGGTCATTAGCCAAAGGTAGACCATCTTTGTTTGGTAGAAGAAAAAGAACTAGTAAATGAGGTGGACTACCACCTAAGAAATCTTTTTTCTAAATAAATAAACACAAACACCCTTAAAGAATATTGAATGACGAGTTTTTTAATAAAGTTTCTAAAAAACTTTGAAAAATATTTATAATTTTATTTGTTTTACTAAGCAAATAAAAATGTAAATAATAAGTAATAATGATTGAAATAACTACTAGAATTCTTTCTTTCTTTACAACTTGGGTATTTTTTTTATTCGGTGCTCTAATAACATTCAGAGAGAAATTTAATGCGAGACATGAAAAAATGATTATATGTATGACCTTGGCATGTAGTATGCTTGGGTTTTATATCGTAAGAAGATACTATGATAAAATACCTGAAGAGTATAAAACCCTAGCAAATGTTAGTGATGTTGTATGTCATATAATACCATTTATATATATAGTATTCATAATGAAAAAAAGATATGTTAGTAATAACATTGAAATGTTCTTATGGCCATTGTTATTTGGATTGTATTATTCAATCATGTATAAACCTTCTAAAGTATACAACATAACAGGTTGGTCAGACCAAGACTTGATTACTACTATTTATTCATTGTATATGGTTATATTAATTTTTTATAAAAAAAATATTGTATAATATTAAGAATGAATAAGATTATTATATTTGCGGTTATTATATTAATCCTAATTTGCTTCAGAAAGAAAGAAAGTTTTGGAAACTCTGATTTTCGTATGAAAATTTTAGTTCCTTTTTACAATCCTGGGGCTAAATTATTAGATAGATGTTTAAGGTCTATCGTTAATCAAACTAATAAAAATTATGATGTGTGTATTATTGATGATGCTTCTACTAAAGAGAGTCACGAACTTAAGAAAGTTGTACTTAAATATTGTCATGGACGTAAAAATTTTCATTATATATTCAAAAGTGAAAATAAAGGTACATTACATTCTAATATTATAGCTATGGATAAATTGAAACCAAAAGACCATGACGTAATAATAATAGTTGATGGTGATGATGAATTATACAACAACAAAGTTTTTCAAAAGATAGAAGATGCTTACAAAAATAATGATATATACACAACATTTGGTAATTATTATGAAAGAACAGGTAGCAATATGAAAAAAAATGGTAACTACGATGCTTTATGTAAGAGAGATTTCAAAAAAATGTTACAGACAAATACTGTGAGAAAAAATTGGTATGGATTTACTCATCTTAAGACTTTTAAATATAAATTATTCAAAAAAATTAAAAAAAGTGATTTAATGAGAAATGGTAAATATTTAAAATCAGCTACTGACGTAGCAACTATGGTTCCTATATTTGAAATGGCAGGTGGAAAATTCAAATGTTTTAATGAACCTTTGTACATATATACAAAAGACCATCCTAATTCACATCATAATAATAAAAAATCACATAATAAACAAACAAATAACAAAGATTATGTGTTTAATAAACCTTATTATTCCCCAATTGTTTAATAAAAAAAATGTTGTATAATATTAATAATGAAAATACTTATTGTATTGTTATTACTAATATTAATAGTAAAATTATGTAAGAAAAAAGATCATTTCAATTATTTGTACATAGACGATTATAAAGAAATAAAATTAAAAGATATTTTTAAATATTCATTAATGATCCATCTTGAACAACATGATGGTTCAAGGAAAAGATTACAAAAATTAAATAAAATTTATGCAAAATATAATTTACCTTATCATACATTCCCTGCTCTACATTGGAAAAAGGATGAAAATGAAATTAATACATTACCTATAAAAAGAAGTAAACCTAAGATGTGGGGAGGGGCTTGGGGATTAGCTGGAAGTTTTTATAAATGTCTTAAATACGCTAAAGATAATAATTATCCTTTCTTGTTATATTTAGAAGATGATGCTTTTCCTATGATGGACAAAGATAATTTTTTCGAAAACTACGAAAAGATTATTAAAGAATTTAAAAAAGGTATTAATTCTAATAATGTTTACTTTTTGAGTTACACTAGGTATTGTAGAATACCATGTAAAGGTACTGATAAATTTGTTGACCGAGTTAAAAATAACGGCATAAACGGAACTCATGCTATTCTTTTTACTAAAAGAAGTATTAATAGTATTTTAAAATACACTGAAAAACACAAATTAGATAGACCTATTGATAATTACTTGACTCATTTACATAATAAACGTGTTATCAAAACATTTGTTTGGGATGGTAAAACATCTGATAGCGGGATGTTTTGCGGAATTTACGACCAATTAGACACATATTGTGACAAAAGAGTCAGTGTAATGGGAGAACATTTTCATAATTAATCGATTAAAAAATAATATATATTTATATAGATGTTTAAACATATATTATCTTTTACAGTAGGTGCTTATGCAGGCACATATTATAACCTAAAACCTTATTTCAGATTTGTACAAAATGAAATTAAAAATCTAAAGGATAAAATAGAAAAGGAATATTAACTTACTTTTCTGTACGTCTTATTAAATTTGAAAACCATTTTCTTTCTTGCATCACCCTTTTTCTTTGTTCTTTGTCCTAAAAAGTGAAAATAATTTTTGGCATGTCGGAAGTGTTCTTTCTTTTTTCCTGTGTTTTTAACAATAGCTTCTAAACGCACCTTAAGAATCATTCCAACTTTCCAAATTCTTGTATGAGGATATTTATTGGTCTTGTATAATCTTTCTAATTTACGAATATTATTTCGTACGTCTTTTACAGTAGTGTATTTAATGGGGATAGTGTCTTTTGGATTTTTATCAATGTAGACATCAAAACTCTTCTTAGGATTGTTTGGATTGTATAAAAATCTTCTTTTTACTTTCTTTTTTCTCTTTTTCTTAACTTTCTTTTTTGTTTTCCTTTTTACTTTCCTTTTCTTTCGTTTCTTTTTTGTTTTTCCATAAGCTCCCGCAGCCTGTGGTCGATTATTTCGATTATTTCGATTAAATAGGTTAATAACTTTAACTTCGTTTATTCCTTTACCAGTTCTGATAGGATTATTTCTTAACCATAGTCTTTGTTTTAATTCTTGTTCTTCTCTTTTTCTTTTTTGTTTCTCTCGTTTTTGTAAAAATTTTATAATTTTCATAATATTTTCTTTATTTCTCCCCTCATTAAGTTGTTTGGTTCTTTTATTATGAATTTCCATTTCTCTTATGTATTTTTTAGTAGTTGGTTTTATTCCCGTTAACCTAAATATTCTATTTACTATATCTATAGCTTCTTGATTATCTTTAATACTTACAATTAAGCTATTTATCCTCTGTCTTGCTTTTACCAAATCTCCTTCTTTATAAAATTCATATTCTACTAACGGGAAATTAGTTAATTCTTCAAATTTTTTAACTAAATTATTAATAACATTTTTTCTTTTTTTACCAAATGCATGAAAATGATAATTTTTTTTTTGTACATCTAGGAGAATTTTTATTCTTGCATCAGGACCTTGATTTCCATTTAATTTATATTTTATATGAAAATATTGTAAAAAAGCTGATTGATCTTTTGTAATTAACAACCCATTTTTATTTCCTTCGGTATCCAATTGTTCTCGTAAACCATAATATTGAAGAACGTCAGAAATTCTTTTATAATTCATTAAACTTAATAACATTCTTTCAGTATCGATAGTAGGTATTATTGTTTGTTGTGATTGTTCGTTGTAATATTTAGGTTTACATAATTCAAATAATCTTACATATTCTTTAACAATTGGGTTACTAGGTAAAACACTACTTAATACTATATAATGTATTTTATTATTTGCGTCTATGTATCTTACAAGTGCTGAATAAGTTGTTCTAAGTTTTACTATACATCTATTATTTATTTCCCAATGTCTTACGTCTGTTGTATTTTGATATGCACCTGTGTGACAATCAGGATACATTTGTATTAAAAAAGCATTTTTATTATTTATAACTTGATAAGGAATTTGTTTTACGTTAGCAGAAGTATGTGGAAGATTTATGATATTATTACTAATATGTGTTATATATTTAATAACATTGTTTTCAAATTTCTCAAATGTAGTACTTTTTATTGTTACGAATTTACTTATAATTTCATAATCTGAATTATTATGTTCAAAAGGTAAACTGTATTCTATAGCTGTTAAAGTATTATCCAGAATAGCTGTTAAAGTATCATCCAGAATTGGGATTTTTATATATAATTGTAATTTAAACTGTTGTTGAACAGATTTTTGTTCTAAAGAATATAAGAAATGTCCATCTTGTATAATTTTTGAGTTGCTATTACTATCTATCATAGGATATATACTATATGATTTACCATATGTTAACATAGGGTTAGGAATTATACCATCTGATATCCAATCAAAACAATCTACTGTTAAATTATAAGAATAGTTTCCACCTGAAGAAGCATCTAAAATATTAAATAAATTCAATTCATTTGTATGGTATTTTTTATGTATTTTTATTAAAAATTTTTTTTTCCCATCATCGGATGTATTTGGATCTAGTAAAATCATAGAAGAATAAAAAATTTCAGTAAGTTTGTTATTAGTAAGTTTTTTATTATTAGAATTTGGTAATATTAGGTTTATTTTATCTATAATAAAATCGTAAAAATTGGATAATAAAATAATTTTATTATTATCTAATGTAACGTCATTTTGTATATCATTATATATTTTGTTTATTTTTTCTTTTGCATCGTAGTGATTTATTTTTAAATCTGCCCTAGTTCCGTAAAAAGTATCCCACCAATTAGAATGTTCTATATCATTTGAGTTTACTGTATTTGAACATAATAAATATAAAAAATTCTTTGTATATATCGTCAGAATATTTGTTTTTTGGTTCAGAGTAGGAATCCCTCCGGGTGTTAATTTTATTGTTGAATAATTGTTAGAGTTCGTAACATAATCACCAGTATCAACATAATCAGCATAATGATATTTTAAAAATAATATTGTTTTTCTTGCTTTGAACATATTATCAGTATTATTATTATTATTAATAGTATTTTTATTCATTCTACAAAATTTACACGAATTGGTAAATATGTCATAACCTTTATCATCTTGAATAACTCCATCAACTACAATATAGTTATTGTTATTTTGTATAATTTGTAATATATTATTATTATATTCAGCTCTAATCCCCCCATTTTTAATATAAGCAGCAATAACCTTTTTTTCACTTTTATAATCAAAAGTTTTAAATATTTCCATAAAAGTGTTCATATTAAAAATATCATTATTACTATCTCCTTTAAGAAAATTTCTAACAGCTCCTACACCTCTTTGAAAATTATTTTTAATATCATGTATAATATCTATAGCTTTCATACCTTGAGATAAATGATTTAAATTATTTTGATTACTTAAATTAAACAAATCTATATCCCCTTGTTCGAATATTGGAACTGTATTATTTTGATTTATTACTTTGTTAATTGAATTATTGTTTAAATAATCATTTATATTCACATCATCATCATAACTATCTTCATCTTGTTCATATGCATTTTGAAAACTTGTATCTTCTTCTTCTTCTTCTTCACGTGAAAACACACTCCAGATTTTATCAATCGCACTTTCATACCACGTTTTCTGTGTACCATTACGGCTTCTTTTATTACGACGTGATCCAAATTTATTTCTTTTCAATTTCTTTTTACATTCTTTCAAAATATCTTTTTTTGTTTTATAAACTCTCTTACCATTTCTTACCTTTGTTATTCTTATTCTTAATTTTTTACACCTTTCTTTTAACCTTTTAGGTAATTTATTTCTACGTTTAATGGTCATTACTATAAACGTAGAAAAAAATTATAATCTTATTTATGAAACAACATCTTCTGCTGTTGTGGAAACTGCTTCTGTTACATCTTCTACTGATGTATCTTCTGCTGTTGTGGAAACTGCTTCCGTTACATCTTCTACTGATGTATCTTCTACAACATCTTCAGCTAGAGCTGCTTGAATAGCTGCTTCAGCCTTAGCTTTTTCATCTGAATTATTAATTACTTCTTCTGCTTCTTGAAATTCTTTTGTTTGTGAAGTTTGTTTTGCAACGGTCATTAAATATGTAACGATTGCTCCTCCAAAACTAAGTCCAGTAGTTACTATGAATATGAGTCTAGTCAATTTGAAAAGATTTGCAGGGCTTAAAGTTTTTTCCATGGCCAAAATTATTCCACTAAAAATAGCAATTCCAGCCATAGATGACGCTAATATTTTTACTCCTTCTTTAACCATTCTAAGAATTTCTTTTCCTGAATCCTTAGCAATTTCACCAGTTACTTTTGCTTCTTCACTATTTGCTGCATTCTTAGCAGCTTCTCCTGCTTCTTTTGCTGCACCTACTGCATCTTCTTCTGTAACTTCTCCAAAATGTTCTGCATGCCACATTCTTTCTTTTCTCGGCATAATTGTCTTAATAGAAACATCATCTGGTCTTTGTATAAGTGAACCTCGTAATACTTTATTCATAATACTAATACTAAATATATTATTTGAGACGGAATTTATCATCAAATGTTTTTACTTTTTGTGAATAAGTTTCTGAAACTGAAGATAATTCTTTATTAACATACAATCTCAGTCTTTGACAGTTTTGATATCTTTCTTCAAGTTCAAAAACAGTACCATCCATCATTGCATTTATGTTTTCAATCATAACAGTAGCTAGTAATGTCCAAATATCCAATACTTCTTTTTCTTTATTTCTTCTATTATATCTTTTAATGAGAGTTGTTTTAAAATTCTTTTCTGTTTTTTCACCTGCTAAATACTGCATTCTCAAAACTTTATTATCAGGTTCTCTTTGAAGTTTATTACGAAGTGGTATCAATACAACTTCCTGAAAATGAGTAAAATGTTCCATAACAATACAATATTTTCTTACATTCATCTCAGGATAACTTTGTATTTTTTGTCTTAAGTTTCTATAAAACCCCCAATATGTAGGCAATCCTCCACAATGGGCGTGTGGATTGACGGGACCAGTACCTCCATTTTCTCTTTGCCATTGAAAAAAATGAGGATTATGTATAACTCCAGTTGCAATTCTTCCTGTATTCCAACTAAAAGGTGTTTTGCATTGAGTACAAAACATTTGGTCGCATCCGTTTATTTTAAAAATTGGAGTAGCACATTTAGGGCAAGGTCTTGTTTCTTTCTTTATCAGCTTAGCACTCTCAAGATTTTCTTTTTTACAAACATGTTCTACATTTTTATCAGGACCTATAACTTCTAAACAATCTTTACATGTCCATTCTTCACAAATTCCACACTTCCATTGAGAAGAAAGAAATCCTCTACAACCTTCTTTTTGGCATTTTTGAATAAACTTTCGTTTCACTCTTTCCTGTACGTCTTCTTCGTTAAGACCAGGTAATGCTTTTTTGAAACGATTAATATTTCTTTTTATTTTCCAAGATTTTCTATTCGCTTTCCAATGTTGTTGTACAGCTTCACTAGCTAGGGATTCAGACTTACGCCTTTCATTGAAAATTTTAACTGATTGGTTAAGATACATTTCTTTTTTAATAGGGTCGGATTCACAATCTTTAAGAAAATTTATTTCTTTGTATTTTTTCCATAATTGATTACTTATTCCTCTAAAACCGTAGTATTTATCTATAAAATCTTTCGAAGTTTTATTTATGTTTATAACTTCTTTTTCCATATCTGGTATTTTAAGATAATTTATTACAAATGGCATTGTGTCTGGAAATCTACTTCTTTCGTTATCAAATAAAAATTTCTTTTTAACAACAACCATATCTTTAGTCAAAAATTTTTTTGGAAACAACTTTTTGAGATACTTTCTGTCCCACTTATTTTTACAAGACATACAATGTTCATTTTCGTTGAGTTCTAACAAATATCTTTTGTTACACTTTAAACAAATCTCTACGTCGCAAAAATTACACTTTATTTTCTTCCTGGTAGTCAAATTGAAATTTTCACAACATATAATACATTCATCCATATTACGTAATAAAAATAAATATTTTTATATACAATTATAAACGGTTTAAAAAAATTTTTCTATACAGAGTATGTATCATATTTGTGAAAAAGACTATATATCATCAAATAATTATTCAAGCATTTTTGAAAAATATCCATTTCCTTTGGACACTTTTCAAAAATATGCAATTGAAGCAATCGAAGAAGGCCATAATATTTTAGTGGCAGTCCCTACTGGAAGTGGTAAGAGTTTACCTGGAGAGTATGCTATTAAGAAATTTTGCGAGGCCGGTAAAAAAGTAATATATACCTCTCCCATCAAAGCACTTTCTAACCAAAAACACAAAGAATTTAGTAAAAAATTCCCTAATATATCCTTCGGTATTGTTACTGGAGACACTAATAATAATTCTGACGCTGATTGTCTCATAATGACAACAGAGATTCTTTGGAAAACATTATTCCAAACAAGAATGAAAGAAAATAATAGTATTAATTCTGATAAAATTGAATTACATTTCAACCTTAAAGTTGAAGACATAGGAGCAGTAATCTTTGATGAATTTCATTATATTAATGACAGATTTAGAGGTCATGTATGGAAACAAACTGTTAAAATGCTACCTGTAGAAGTAGTACAAGTTTATCTTTCAGCTACTATTAAAGTAACTCCAATCTTCTTGAAATGGTTAGGGTCTAATAAAATGACATGGGTTTCTACTTCTAAGAAAAGAATCGTTCCCTTACAACATTATTCTTTCTATACCGAATTAGGAAGACAGGAATTTGATAAAATATCTAATGTGGATTTTAAAGATTTGGTAAATAATAATACTGGTAAATTAGTTACTATAAAAAATCAAGAAACACCTTTTGATGAAAGAAAATATCAAGAATTAGTTCGTATTGAAAAATATATGAAAAATAAGTTTCTTTATTCTAATGATTCATTTACAATCAATGAATTAATAAAAATTCTTAAAAGAAAAAATATGGTTCCAGCGTTGTTCTTTGTGTTTTCTAGGAAAGGAGTTGAAATGTTAGCAAATAAAGTAACAATCCAAGTATCAGAAAATGAAGGAGTGAATATAAAAGAAGAATGTAAGAAAAAAATGATGGCTCTTCCAAATTGGCAAGAGTATATTGAAACAAGAGAGTATAATACCATAGTAAGATTAATCGAAAAAGGAATAGGTATTCATCATGCAGGTATGATAGGAGTTTTTAAAGAACTTGTTGAAGTTATGTATGACGAAGGGTATATTAAAGTTTTATTTGCAACTGAAACTTTCAAAGTAGGTATTAATATGCCAACAAAAACAGTTGTTTTCACTAGTCTCAAGAAATATGATGGTGAAAAAAATAGATACCTTACATCAGAAGAGTATACTCAAATGGCAGGTAGAGCAGGTAGAAGAGGATTAGACACGGAAGGTCATGTTATTCATTTGTGTAATCTTTTTAAACTACCTACTAAAGAAATATATTCGAGGATGGTAACAAATAGTCCACAAAAGATTGACACTGAATCTGAAATAGATTGTAATTTGATACTCAGACTTCATTCGATTGGTTGCGAAGACACTATTGGGTTTATTCAAGATAATATTTTAGATACATCTATAGATGAAGAAATGAATTATTATAAAGAAAAATTAAAAAAAACAAATGAAATAGTAAAAGATTTGTCAAAAATAGTTATTAGTATGGGTTATGATAATGATCTTATGACGGAATATGACGGATTGTTAGAAAAACTTCCAATGACAAGAAAAAGTTTGTATAAAAAGACAAAAGCTAGGATAGATGAAATCGAAAAAGATAATCCTAACATTAAAAAAGATATAATACAATACCAAGAATACAAAAAATATACTTATGAAGGAAATAACTTAGAAAGATCTATTCAAAAATTGAATAATTATATATCAGATGTTGTTGATAAAATAGAATTATACCTAGAATGTCAACATTTATTTAAAGATGATAAACTGACATTAAAAGGACAACTAGCTGCTAATATTAACGAATCAAATTGTCTTATTTTCTCAGATATGATTGTATCTGGGAGTTTAAATGAATTGAGTAGTTTTGAAATAGCTAAGTTCTTAAGTTGTTTTGCGGAAATAAAACTACCTGATTGTGACCGTTGTCATAACTACACAATACATACAAATAGTTATAAACTTTCTGATTGTATTGGATTATTTAAGGAAAAATTAGAAAACATTTATACTTATGAAGATAGAAATGGTGTTAATTTAGTTGATTATAATCCTATTCAATATGATTTATTGTATTACATGCATAGATGGTATCATGAAGAAGAAAAAGAGTACTGTCTAGAAATAATAGAAGAAGCTAGGAAGAATGGTATATCCTTAGGTGAGTGGATTAAAGCAATTCTTAAAGTGACTAAAATGTCAAAAGAAATTTACAAAGCTGCTGTATTAGCAGAGAAGTACGAATTAGCACTAAAGCTAAAAGAAATACCAGAGAAAATACTAAAGAGTGTTTGTATTAACCAAAGCTTGTATCACTAAATAAATTAGTACCCTATTCATTAATGAGGTAGTAAATTATTTTAAAAATCTTCCAATGTGTTTTTCTAAAATTTTGTTTATTTTTTCCATGAAATATTCTTGATCTGTGTACTTTTCTAATAAATCAACGTCATCATCTAATCTGTCAAACATTTTTTCAATGTATGGTGGAAAATCTGGGTACTTCTTTTCGTCTTTTAATCTAC
>Ga0181387_1000211_pt1 | contig 13716 bp, 15 predicted proteins | sample 10SPOviralmetaG_FD_130119 | JGI IMG/M metagenome (GOLD analysis project Ga0181387, IMG submission 130119) | Marine viral communities from the oligotrophic San Pedro Time Series (SPOT) site, San Pedro Channel, CA, USA - 10 SPOT_SRF_2010-04-27 | ecosystem: Environmental > Aquatic > Marine > Strait...
ACCAAAATATGGTAATAAAACTATGAAATTTGGGTTAGTATATGCTTCTAGATGTAAGAATTGTTAAATTATAGGTTGTATTAAAAATTGATTAATATTATTTTTAAGTTAATAATAATATTAATAGAAGAGTATTTGCTTGAAAAACAAAAATGGAGTCTATCATTCTTCAGCTTCTTAGCGAATATCTTTTAGAACAAAATAATATAGTTCTTTTGACAAATTTATGTGAAGTTTCTTATGAAACAAAAATGTATTTATTTTTGCATAATATTTATAAAAAGAAAAAGGCTGGTTATTTGTTAAATAAAGTTGTAAAAAGTTTGGAATTAGATTTTCTCGATATGCAAGAAATTATCGAAGGTAAAAGGACTTTTAATTACATATTAAATGCTTTTTATAGTGCAACTAATAATAATTATTGTTATGTTGATGCATCTATAAAAACATATAAACGAAGTGTTTTTGATTATAAAGTAGATCGCTTAAATCCATTTCGTCGTCTTAAATTATATAAAATGCGAGAATTTAGAACACGTATGCAAAATAATATGACATTAAACATGGCATTAATGCATGCAGATATGCCTTATAGTAATGCAAAAGCGAGAGAATTAAGTGAATATTGAAATATGGGTTTTATAAAATGAAAAAAATATTATATTAAATTTTCAAATATAATACTAAATATTAAAATTTTAATATTATATTTTTTTATGGAAGGAGCATGTGTATATATTGATACTGATAATTTTTCTACACTACTTATGTATAAGGAAATTAAACCTAGAATTGTTTTGTATGTAAAATATAATTTTTTGGAATTTAAAGTTAAATATATCAGCATATTTGATTTTTTAAATTTAATACCAGAAAATAATATACATATTTTGAGTTCATTACCTTATATTAATGATATAAAATTGACAACTGATGTATGGAGAAATATGGCTCTTAATAAATTAAATTTTTTAAATAGATTTACTAATTAATTCTTGTTAAGGTTTTAGTTTGTGGCTTCTTTTAAAAATTGATATAATTTTTATTTTATTTTTAAATAATTATTAACCTTGTGTTATAAAAAATACGCTAAATCGTTATTATGCAATACTTTATTTTGCTCTCTTTGTTTCCTCCCGAGATTGTCAATATTATTTTTAAGTTTGTTTTGAAAGATAAATCTGCAAATTTGATTTATCATAATCTTAGTGCATATTTTGAGAAAAAAAATATACTTTTAAAATCTATTAATCACATTGTTAATCATGATGGTTATGTTGGTCATAAAAAATATAATATTGGTTCTGTAGAGCACGTTTCCTGTTTAGAATATATTTATTATAATTATTATTCTAAAGCAAAATATGATGAATATTTTTGGAAAAATTATTTGCATTTGATGAGTTCGCGATTGATGGGTTTATTTAATAGAATTTGGATGTATAATTTAGATAATAATAAAACAAAATGTTATCAAAATTATAAAAAAACTCTGTATTTTTGGTTTCAATTGTGTAAAAAGCACAATATTGAGTTAAAGTTGGCTGTTAAGTGTAAGCCATATAATATTAGTAATAGCACTTATGATATTTCTTATGTTAATGCAAGAAATATTAGTAAAACTTTGAATTTTAGGAAATTGGTTTATCCACCTATTGTTTTAGAATATTATGAAACAACACATGAAATGGATGAAATGGATGAAATAGATTCTAATGAATCATTTAGATATTTAAATAACTTGTTTTTGCAATAAAATTGTTTAATTTGTTTATGAAAAATTTTAATTTGATATAATTTATTGAAAAAAAAATTGATAAAAATTTTTTTTGTTTTAAAAATATTATACCAATTAAATTACAATATATTTAAATGACTTCAAAAATCTGCAATATTTGCTGTGAAAATTACAATAAGAGTTTGAATTCTAAAGTGACTTGTGAAATTGCTAATTGTGGGTTTGAAGCATGCAAAACCTGTGTGAGAACTTATCTATTAAATACAACAAATGACCCTCATTGTATGGACTGCAAAAATCCTTGGTCAAATAACTTTCTTGTTAATAATTTAAATAAAAGTTACATAGAAAATGAATTTAAGAAACGCAGAAAGCAATTGTTAGTTGATAAGGAAATTAGTCGTACTCCTGAACTTATGAACTTGGTTGCTCGTACAAGACTTCTTGAAGATCATGAAAAAGAATTGAATGCAATGAATGCGGAATATTTAAAAATGAAAAAGCTTTTAAATGAAATGTCTCAAGGAGTGAATCAAAAGAGAATTTTGATTCATAGAATTAAGAATGGTGAAGATACTGAAAAAGAAGAACGTAATAAATTCATTATGCCTTGTTCTGCTGAAAATTGCAAAGGTTATTTATCATGTCAATATAAATGCGGGGTTTGTAAATTATTTACTTGTCCCGATTGTTTTGAAATTATTGGCTACACTAAAGATGAACCCCATGAATGTAAAGAAGAAAATGTTAAAAGTGCTGAAATGATTAAGAAGGAAACTAAAGGATGCCCTAAGTGTGGTGTTCGTATTTTTAAAATTGCAGGATGCGACCAAATGTGGTGTACAGAATGCAAAGTTGCATTTAGTTGGAACACTGGTAAAATTATTGTTAATGGAAATATTCATAATCCACATTATTATCAATATTTGCAACAAAATGGCTTAAATCCTGGAACTGCTCCACGTAATCCAGGTGATGTTATTTGTGGGGGGTTAATCCCGTATTATAGTATTAATGGTTTAATACGCTATTTAAATACAAATACATTTCATGGTTCTATTGGATTTGATTATTTTGTCAAAAAAAGTAAGAAAATCTCTGATTTTATTAATGAAAAAGAAAATTATATTCTAGATAAAACAGATAAAACAGATAAAACAGATAAAACAGATAAAACTCCAAATTTTATTCGTATTACTAAAATTAGTGAAATAACTTATATTATTGCTCAATTACATCGTTTAGTTAATCATATTAGTAATGTTGATCTTATTGATTGCAGAAATAAGGTTCGTACTTTAGAAAATCATGACAAGTTAACTGTTCAATATATATTGAATAAAAAGTCTAAAGACGAACTAGCTAATGCTATTTTTAAGAATGATATTTTACGTAAAAAATCTGTTGAATTATTGAATGTATATGAACTATTAAATGTTGTTGGCATTGAACGTTTTAATACTATTTATGATTATTATGTAGATAATAATAAAAAACTTATTAATACTAAAAATTTCGTTGAAAGGGATAATTGTGTTATGGAATTATTTGAAAAGATTATAGATTTTATTGTTGAATATAATGGTTTATTAAAATATTGTAATAAACAATTATCGGTAATTAGCTATACATTTAATTTAAGTGTTGGAATTATTACTAATCATCGTAGTAATTATGTAGTACTTAAAAGAAAGTGTTGTCAAAGTGAAGTTTCATATTATTCTCGTCTTAGTGAATCCAAATCTAAAAAGACTATTGAAGCTTCTTCTAGTTCTAGTTCTAGTTCTAGTTCTAGTTCTAGTTCTAGTTCTTTGACTGGAAAAAATAATTTAGAAGCTTCTTGTAGTTATATGTAAAAAAAATTTTATGATAATTTAAAAAATTACTGGATCTATATTTACATTTGAACGATCTTCATCTTCTAAATTATTATAAAATTCTTCAATTAAACTATAGATATCATCATTTCTAGAGATAGAATTCTCTATTAACGTCTCTAATACATTTCCCAAATCCTCAAAAATTTTTTTTATTTTTATTTTTAATATATTAAAATCTTCTTTTAATTTTTGATGATCTATATTTTTAATTTTAAATTTTTTTATATTATCTATTATAGTTTCTAATTCTTTTAATATTGGTTCTTGATCATCAAAAAATTTTACAATTTTATTCTTAAAAAAATCTCTATATTTTCTTAAAGTTCTTAAATTACTTTCTTTAAACTCTTTTATTGTATTTTCTTTTTTTTTATATATTTTTACTGGTAGTGCTATTATATTTTTTATATCATCTGGTAAATTTTTATAGTTTTGGTCATATATTTTTTTATTTTTTATTCTTTTTCTATAAGTTCTTTGAATTTTTTTTACAGCACTACTTTTCCTTTTACTACTACTATTTCTTTTATGAGTAGTGTTTTTTAATTTTTTTCTTGATGTTGCTCTTAATTTTGGCATTTTTATTAAACTTGTTGCTTGTATTTTCTCCATAATTATATTATTATATTATTATATTATTATAATGTAGATAAATTATAAATATTGATTATTAAATTCTTCAAATGTTAAAATCTTTGTATTTATTTGTGATTTTGCTTTTTTAATTTTTCCTGTTTCAACATCTTTTGAACCTACTATCAACATTGTTGTTTTTTTTGTTAAAGTTGATTCTATTGTTCCACCTAATTCAATTAATTCATTTGTGAATTCTTTTTTTGTTTTATTTACTCCTTTAAAATCAGATAAAACTATTATTTCATCTTTTAAAGTTTGTGATTTATCTGATTTATCTGGTTTATCTGGTTTATCTGGTTTATCTGGTTTATCTGGTTTATCTGGTTTATCTTTGGATTTTGATTTGCTTTCTTCTTTTTCTTTAGATTTAGGTTCGGTTGATTTGATTTTTAATATATTTGATTCTTCTAAAAATTTTTGAAATAGCGGTAATGCTTCTACAAATTGTAGAGCTGTTTTTTCACCTAAACCTTCTACTGATTTAATTTTTGTTATTAATTCTTCTTTTTCTTGTGTTTGTATTGTTTGTGTTTGTGTTAAAATATTTGGATGGTCTGTTAGTATTAATTGAATACGTTTTTCTGCAAAACCTCTGCCAAAAATATTAGATGCAGATGCTATTTTTGCCAAAGAAGATTTTTTTACTTGTTTTTGTATTGAATTAAAAATTTTTGTTGCCATTTTATCTTTAAAAGTATCTATAGATTCTATATCTTCTTTTGATATTGCTAAAATTTGTTGTATAGTGTTATGGTTTGCTTTTATTAATTTTTTTATATTGCCTTCTCCTAAACCTTCTACTTCTAATGTTTTGAAAAATCCTGTAATATTTTTTAATAATACAGTTTCATTGGATTCAGGATTTTTTAAAACAAAATCTGTATTGGTTTTGTTAAATTCATATTCGCTTTTTGGTAATTTCGGTAATATTGCTTCATCTGCGGGTGTTAATACTTCCAAAATATTTGGAATTACACCACCTGATCTATTTAATTTTATTGTTGTTCCTAAACCTATTTTATTATCTAATACATATTTTGCATTAAAACAAGTTGCATATGTTACTGTTACACCATCTACTTCTATTGGTTCAATTTCTATTTTTGGTTTTAAATAACCATCTTTTGATGCTTCATAATGAACATTAACTACTCTTGCTTCTACTACTTGGTCTGTAATTATCATTTTGAATGCAAATGCATGGTCTGGATTTTTACTTTGTCTTGGATATACTTTATCTTCAATATTAATTATTCCATCAATAGTATATTCATAATTTGCTTTATAATTTGTTAATTTTTCTGATAAAAATTCATTTGTTAGTTGTGTTTGGCTTATGTTTTTTTCGTATTTAACTATATTAATATTTGGTTTTAAAGTTTCTAAAATTTCAAATTGTTCTGATGGTTTTAACTCTATTGGAACTATTACTTCATATGCTACAAAATCTAAATCAGCGATTTTAATTTCTTCTGATTTTGTTAATTTTTTTTTGTTTACTAATCCTGATACAAAATTTCTTGAATTTTTATAAGTTTGTGAATATTTATTTTTAAATACTTCTTCTTTAATAATTAATTCACCTCTTATTGCCATTGGTTCTTCTGTTTTAGGTGGTAGTTTTAATAATGGTATTAAATGATCTATTAATTGACCGTATTTTCCATTACCACGTGTATAAAGATGTGGAATTGTTTCATTTGTTGTATATAATGCACTTACTCCGTCTAATTTTGCTGAGATTACAAAGGGGTCACTATATTTTGATTTGAATTTTGTTAAAGCATTTGTGTCTGGTTTTATTTTATCCATTGACCACATTTCATATGGAAGTTTAACTTTATCTTTTGTTATTTCTAGTGCTGCGTGTTGGTCTTTTGCAATATTATTATTTGGATATTTTTCTAACATATAATCTCTTAAAATATCGTATTGGTTATCACTTAACAATGGTTCTGAATCTGAATCATAATAGGTTTTGTTTATTAATTTTATCATTTCTGTTAATTCATCTTCTGAATAAAATGTTAATTCTTTGACTTTATTTTTGAAATCTTCTATATTTTTAATTATTGATTTTTTTGTTGGTTTAACTTTTAGTGTTTTATTTTTTGGTTTTGCTTCATCTTTTGCTTTTAATGTTTTTGTTTCTGGTTTTTTTTGAGTTATTTCTGCTTCTTTTGGATGTAGTTCTGCTTCTTTTGGAGGTAGTTCTGCTTCTTTTGGATGTAGTTCTGCTTCTTTTGGATGTAGTTCTGCTTCTTTTGGATGTAGTTCTGCTTCTTTTTGGGATTTAACTTTTAAAACTACTGCATTACCGTCTTTGCGTTCGTTTGGTTCTTTATAAATCATATTTAAATAATCAAAAATATCTTTTTCTGAATTGAAAGCTGGATTTGTTATTTTTTCTGTTTTTTCTTTTGCTTTATTGATTTTATGTATTCCATGTTCATTTAGTGTAAGTTGATGATTTAATGCATGTTGTCTCATTGCTGTATTAAATTCTTTTGAACCGGTAAAATATAATATTGAGAAAGCATATTCTTCTTGGGGGCTGTATAAAAAGTCAACTCTTCGTGCTTTTGATTCAGGAGTTAATTTTGCAATAACCATTGATTTAGAGTCTCCATTTGTTAATTGAGCAACAATAATATTTTTTTTAACTAATAATTTAATAAAATCATAATAAATGAGTTTATTGTTATTGTAACTTGTAAATATGAAATCAATATCACCTGAATCAGGTTTTCCTCTTCTATAACTACCTACAATTTCAAATTTGTGATTTTCTAATGATTCATTGTTTGTGTTTAATAGCTCTAAAAATTCTTTTTTGAAAAGTTTTTCAAATTCTACTATTTCTGCTCTCGGTATTCTTTCGTTTGTTTCTTCAAAATAATTTAGTCCTTTTTGTTGTTTGTCATCTAATAATGGAAGGTTTTTCTTTTTTCCACGTATTTTTTCATCTTTGCGTTTTTTAAGTTCTTCAATAGTAAATATATTTAAATCTATTATTTCTTGTGCTCGTGCATCTCCTATTCCGTGAATTTGCATAAATATTTCTTTGATTTTTTCTTTTTTATATTCTTCTGTGCCTTCTGGATATTTTTCACGTAAACTATTTAGATTTTTTACTTGTTTAGTTGAAATAAATTCGTTAAATTTATCAAGCATTGCTTTTCCTATTCCTGGTAAATCTTTAATTTGTGTTGAATTATTTAATTCACCATTTAAATTCTCAATTATTTCAATTGCTTTTGCATAACTGTTAGCTTTGAAGGTATCTTTTACATATTTTTTGTTGTAAAACTTTAATTCTTTTAAAATTTCTATATAATCTTTTTTGTAATCTATACTTGTCATTTAATATAGTTTAAATAATTATTATTAATATTTTTTATTAATATTTTTTTATTAATATTTTTTATTAATATTTTTTAATTTTCAATTTTAATTTATATATATAATTTTCTTTGCTATATATAAATTATTATGGTTTTTAAAATGTTTAGTACAGGAACTCATACTAAAAAAATGAATGGAAAACTTATTAAAAATGATAATTATGTATTGAAAGTAAATCCAAATAATAAAGGTTTAGTTAAGTTATATACTAAACAAAAAGATGGTAATGGATATAATAATGAATTTAATAATCAAGAAGATTTTATGAGAAATTTTCTTGCAAATGAAAGATCTTTATTTAAAATGAATAAAAATATAAGACAACAAACTAAAAAAATAAAACCTAAAAAACAAAAACTTAAAAAACAAAAATCTAATTCATTTTATAAAACACGTTTTATAAAATTACAAAAAAAACAAAAACAACAACAAAAAAAACAAAAACAACAAACTGAAAAAATAAAAAGGCAATTTAAATATTTACAAAGAAGTCTCTCATAATTTTTTATAAATACTTGAAAAAATTGGATTAGCTTTATTAATTTCTATTTTTTCTAATAAATCTTCTTTGCTTATTAAATTTGGGTTTAAATTATTTAAATATTTATTATTTGCATAAAGTAGATTATTAATATAATAAATATATTCAATATAAAATATATGATTGTGATTTTTTTTTAAATCTTTTAATAATATTATAAAATCATTAAGATTGTTTAATTCTTCAAATTCAAATAGTATAATTTTATTATTTTTCTTAATAAAATTATTTATTCCTTCTAATTCATAATCATTATAAATATTTGATGCATATAAATTATTTCCATAATCTATTAATAAATTTTCTGTTTCTGAATGATTATTATTATTTTTAAGATTTATATTTAATGATATACTATAACTCATTGTTTCTTACTTATAATTTTTATATATTATATTTTATATATTATATTTTATATATTCTGTATTATAATAAATATTAAATATTAAAAATATTATTAGTAATTTAATTAATAATAATATTTAATAATGTATAGCCTATATAGCCATGAGTATTTAAATAATGTTGATTATTTTGTAAAATGTTTTTTTACTAATACTTCTAATTATTGTATAACTTATAATAAACAAAATATTTTACAAGCTAATAATGATGATTTTATAACAAAATTTGATTATAATTTTTTAAATATTTCATGTTTTATGTTTTTTATAATATCTTCTTTTACTTGGTTATTATTTTTTATAGGAAATACACATCTTAATGTTAAGGAAAAATTTATTGCTTATTATACAAAAAATGTAGATTGTCTTGATTATGATATTTTCTTATTTGAATATTTTGAAGAATTTGATAATTTAGTAAATAGAGATTTATCTGAAAATGATTTAAAAAATTTAAAAAATGAGTTTATTAAAGTTAATAATAGGTTTGGAGAGATTATCATAAATTATGATCATAGAAATCAAGGGTTTAATTATTATTGCAAGCAACCCAATAGCTATAGCTTTGAATATTTAGAAAGTATTAGCAGAATTTATGTTGTAAATTATGATTGCAAAAATGTATATATTTGTGATTATGATGATGATGATGATGATGATGATGATGATGAAGAGGACAATGATAATCATGATCTTCAAGATAAGGATAAGGATAAGGATCAATGTGTGGAGGGAGAAAAAGAAGCAAAAAGTGTATTTTTTAATAGAAAAAAAAAAAATTCTTACAATATTACATCTATTAATGATAAAAATAAAGAAATTATTTCTAATAAATATAAATATAAAGGTAACATTGAAAAATTTGCAAAAATTTGTAAATTTCATGATTATAATATTATTGAAAATGAGTTAAATTATGAAATTATTACTGATGCTGGTTTTTATGACTATAAAATTGATTTTTTTAAATTAGAAAAAAATAAAAATAATAAAACTATTGATAATAGTAATAATATCATTGATAATAGTAATAATATTATAAAAAATAAATATTTTTTTTTAGACTTATTAAACTCTGGTTCAAATACAAATAAAGATTCAAATGAAGAAGTGTTTGAAAAACTGGAAACACAATCTAATATCTCGGATTTTTCAGATATGTCTTCATTTGAAGAGCTAAATATGGTTGATAAAAAAATTAAAAAAAAGTTTTTATCGTTTAAAGATTTTAAAAAAAAATTATAATATATAATATATAATGAAATTACTATTTTATTTTTTAATTCTTTTATTGATTATTATAGAAGTAAGTGCTCAATATTTATTTAAATTAAGTTATCTTAAAACAAGAAATTTAACAAATAAATATAACAATGTCAATACTAAGGTCAATACTAATGTCAATACTAATGTCAATACTAATGTCAATTATTATTTTATAATTGGTTTTATATTATATTCTATTAGTGGTTTTTTTGTGTATAAAGTTTTAGAATACGGAGATCTTGGTGTTATTAATGTTATATGGCATTTATTACACTTCTTTTCTTTATTTTTTGTTAGTTATTATTTTTTGGGGGAAAAACTTACTAATAAAAAAATTATTGGTTCTATATTTGGTATTATTAGTTTATTTTTATTGATGGGTGAATCACATCATCATTGATTCTCTTTTTTAAATTCTAAAAATCCTATTGATTTTTCTAAACAAAATGATGTTTCTAATTGTTCTTTAGCAATATTTAATGCTTCTTTTTCTATAGGATTTAATGAATTAATATATTTTGTTATTAATGCTTCAATAATTGGCGAGTTTTTATTTTTATCTTCTTCTTCCATATTATATTTTATAATATTAATAATATTAATAATATTAATAATATTATATAAAAATAATATAATATTATTTGTAAATTTTTTTTTAATTATAATTAAAACACAATAATAATTTTTTATTGTTTATTATTGTAAATTGATTTTCTAAACTTGAATTGGTTGATGAAAAAGATTTAATTATATTTGTTAATTCGTTATTAATAGTATAATTATTATTTATTAAGAAGTCATAAATTTGGGTTACATCTTCAATGGTGCAATAATTAAATTTATTATTTATAAAATTAGTTATATTTGAATTTGATTTTGAATTTGCAGTTGAATTTAAAATATTTTTAGTAATTACATAACTACAATAATTTGTATTGACATTATTTATTTTTGTCACATTTTTTATAGAAATTTGTTTTATATAACTCTTTAATGGTCCATTTGGAATATTATTTAATGTTAATATTTGATAATAACTTGTATTATGAAAATCATAATAATTTTCTAAAAATAAATTTGTAGTATTCATATTTATAATATATATTGTATTATATTATAAACAAATATAATGATATATGATGAAAATTATGATATTGAAAAGGAAAAACCTGGGAAAAAGGAAAAAACTGGGAAAAAGGAAAAAACTGGGAAAAAGGAAAAAGGGGGGGAAAATAAGCAAAAATTTTTAGGGGAAGGAAGTTATGGATGTGTTATAAAACCAGGGTATGATTGTTATGGAAAAACAAATAATTCTAAAAGAGCAGTAACAAAAATAACCGAAATCAATTTTGCTAGTAAAAATGAATTATATATCTCTGAAATTATAAAAAATATTAAATTTAATAATAAGAAAATATATTATTATCATTTTGTTCCTATTATAAAAAATTGCCTTGTTAAATATAATATTTTAAAAAACTTTGAAATGAACAAATGTACAAACTTTTTAGATAATTTACACGATCCTTTTGATTTTAATAATAATTTACTTAAAAAAGAATTTTTTTTATTTACTTTAAAATATATTAATGGTTTAAAAATTAAAAAATATTTATTAGGCAAAAATTTTAATGATGAATATTATTCAAATTTCAATGCTATAGATAACGTAAATAATAGTTTTAATGAATATAAAATATTTGTTAATAATTATATTAATAGCTATTATTATTTATTAAAATCTATTACTTTAATGCAAGAAAATAATATTATACATAATGACCTCTATAATAGAAATATTATATTTGATTTTAAAAATAATAAACCATTAGTTATAGATTTTGGTTTAAGCTATAATAAAAATAAATTTTATAAAAATATTAATAAACAGACTATTGATATTAAATATATAAATAAATTTTTTTTTCATTATAAAGAAGAACATTTTGATTATAATAGTGAAAAAAGATTTGTTTCTTTTATTATTGATAATGAAGAACATTATTTTATTAATAAAGTTTTAAAAAGTTATCACAAAAATGAATTGACAAAACATATTATTGATTTTTTTATTAATGATATAATTAATACTATTAAAAAAATAAATTTTATTAATTTTATATTTGAAAATAATGAATTAAATTATTATAAAAAATCATTAGAAAAGTTTTATTATAAATTTTTAGATAAAAAAAAATATGATACATATTTTAAAATTGTAAAAGAATTATTACCGAGTGTTTTTGAATATACTGATTTATATTCTTTAACGCTAGAATATATTGAAATGTTATTTTATTATAAAAATAATGATAATTTTAATAAAAAAAAATCAAATGGTTTATTATATGTTTTAATACAATTATTTAAAATTATTATATTACCAGATGCAAATGAAAAAATTAATTCACAACAAATGATTTATATAATTAAATTTATTATGAATAAAATTAATACTTGTGTTATCAATAGTGATTTTAATAATGAAATTATATTACAAGAATTTTATAATGAACTTAAAAAACATAATATTAATGTTGGGTTATTTAATAATAAAGAATATGCCTATTTTGATTTAAAAAAAGATTTGTTTGATATTGATATTATAAAAGATATTAAACAATTAAATATTAAACTTTATAAATTTGATTATTGATTTCTTACTTTTTTTGTATTATTATTTTTATTAAAATTTCTTGTTTTTTTATAATTTCTATTTTTCATATAATAAATTTTTTCTTTTTTTTCTAATATAAAAATTAAACTATTTGTTTCATTAAAATATGGATTTTCATTATTTTCATTATTATTTGAAATATTTTTTAAATTTTTTATAATATTTAAATCATAACTATTATAATCATTATTAAATATTGTGATATTATTATTATAAATTTCTTCTAAATGTGTTAGTGATAAATTTAAATTAAAATTTAATAAATATTTTATGCTACTGTCTTTGCTTTCGTATTTTTTATTTATTATTTTAATAATATTTTTTATATAATTATTATCTTCTTTTTTATAAAAAAAGATATGTTTTTTTACTTTACATTTATCTTCATTTGGTAAAATAGATAATATTGTTATTTTATCATTTTCTAGATAATTAGTCTCTGGAATTGTATCTGGAATTGTATCTATTGATATATCTGTCATTTAAGATAATATAAAAAAATTTTTAATATTATCTAATTAAACCAATTTATTATATAAGTGTATTACTAATTTACATAAATCCATCATCTGAATAACCATTATCACTATATACGGAATTATTATCGTTGTCAAACATTTGTTCAATAATATTGTCTTCGTTCATTAATTTCTCTAATTCTGATTTATAATTAAAATATAATGATAAATCGCCATTCAATTCTATATCATTATCTCTAAAATTGTTCCAATTGGTTATCATTTTATTTAATATTAATATTATTTGTTTTTTTTCTATTTTTTCTTTTAAAAATTGGTCAGTTAATGGTCTTAATATTGTATTTTTTTTATTAATTCTTTTTAAAATTGTCCATCCATTATTAGATAATTCAGTTAAAGTAGTTGGTTTTTTAATTTCTTCTTTTTTAATTTGTTCTCTTAATAATGCACTTGCAAAATTAGTATGATTATTCATATTCATATTCATATTCATATTCATATTCATATTCATATTCATATTATTTATAAACTTATTATTATTAAAATAATAAGATTACTTTTAATATTTTCTTTTATAATCATTTTAAAAATTAAAAATTTCTTTTCAATTTTTTTTCTCTTATTATAATAATGTTGGGTATTAAATATAATAATTTTAAAATTAATAATAATAAAAATAATGGTAATTAT
>Ga0181387_1000218_pt1 | contig 13299 bp, 15 predicted proteins | sample 10SPOviralmetaG_FD_130119 | JGI IMG/M metagenome (GOLD analysis project Ga0181387, IMG submission 130119) | Marine viral communities from the oligotrophic San Pedro Time Series (SPOT) site, San Pedro Channel, CA, USA - 10 SPOT_SRF_2010-04-27 | ecosystem: Environmental > Aquatic > Marine > Strait...
AATGTGTTTATCATATCGCACAAACAAGATTTGCTCGAAGGTAAATTCCCCAAGAAACTAGAATTTGAAAAGACAAACAACTTTAGTCGATTGAAAAAAGATGGAGCACTATAAGTACGACACTGCTAATAATATAATCGCGCTCGCGAGCATGCGCGCGCGACACGATCCACATCAATCTGACGACAACCTTTTCCGCTCTTATTTTGAGAACAATCTTGCTCCAGCCTTTAAAAAGCAGTATGGTATTGCCATAAACTACGGAAAATACGACGATATAGTGGCTCAGGCTAAAAAGGTTCTTTCATAAGTTGTTGATAGATAACACCTTAGCAAAAAAGTAAATAACGGTGTACAAACTACAGTTTCGTAGTGTATAATAGATCCATAACACTCACAAGGAGTTAAGGTTTATGGAAAAAATACTCGATTTACAAAATCAATCATCGGTGGCCCGACTACTCGCTACTGAAAATATTACGGTCACTCACAAAAAAGGTATCAAGACTGCATACTTTGATGTACAGCACCGTGTACTTGGTCTTCCGGTTTGGAAAGATAAAGGCAAGGTAGTTTATGATATGCTTGTTGGTCACGAAGTATCACATGCACTTTTTACTCCTGCAGATGGATTTGAAAAATTCCTTGAAAAGGAAGATCGCAAGTATTTCGATATTCTTAACATCATTGAAGATATTCGTATCGAGCGACTAATTAAAAACAAGTATGCAGGTATGCCAAGAATATTCAATGGTGCATACAAAGAACTTGTAGAGAACGACTTTTTCGGAATAAACGACAAAGATATTCCATCATTAGGCTTCCTTGATCGTTTAAACCTACGTGGTAAAATTGGTACAATTGTTGATATTCCACTTAACGAAGAAGAAGAAAAGCTTTACCAAGAATGCTATGCGGCCGAAACATTTGATGATGTAGTTGGACTTTATCACAAAGTAAAAAAGTTCGCTGAAGAAGAAGCTGAAGCTAAAAAAGAAGAGGCCGACGACAACGAAGATCAAGAAGGTGATACTTCTGAAGATGGCGAAGGCGAACAACTTGAACCACAAGAAGGCGGGTTTGCCGACGGCGATGATTTCGGCAATTCTTCTTTGCCTGAAGATTTTTCTGACGAAGCAGACGATGGCACAGAATCACACAGTGTTCCATCTACTGTTAGTGACGAAGAAATAGAAGAGGCTTTGGGTGATTATTTAGACCGAAGAAAAAAACAATTCTCCGAAACCGACGAAGACGACGAACTTGGTCAAGATGGTGCAGGCGGTAAAGGCGATTCAGGTGGTGAAGATGTTATCATTGAGCCTACGACTACAACAGCACTTGAAGAAAATTTAGTTGACAAAGAATCGTTAAAAGAAGGTATGCAAAGAGAAGCAATTGCGCTATGGCCTTTAAAAACTACTGTCGATAAACACATCGTAGGATACAAAAAGGTGATGGCTGCTCGTTCTAAAATAGAAGAATTTTATCCAGAAGATTATTACAGTCCTGAAGACCGTGCAAATCACACATCTAAGCTTATACAAATGGCAGTCGAATTTAAGAAAAAGACTAACAAAAAGGTGGGGGTACTTGCCCGTGAATTCGAACGTAGAAAAGCAGCCTATCAATACTCACGAGCTCAAGAGTCTCGTCGTGGTACATTGGATGTAAACAAACTGCACAAGTACAAATATGACGACCAAATTTTTCAGTCAGTCATGCACCTTGCAGATGCAAAAAGCCACGGTATGATATTCTTTATTGACTACTCAGGTTCAATGAGTGCAGTTCTTAAAGATGTATTGGAACACACACTAAATCTAGTTCACTTCTGCAAAAAGGTTGGAATTCCATACAAGGTTTACTCCTTTACATCAAACTACGCTTTAGATAAAGAAGACGTTTCTCAATCAGACATGGAGTTTGATTTGTCAGACTTAGTTTTGGCAGAATTATTTTCAAGTGAAATGTCATCAAAGGAATACAACGAAGCTTTTCAAATGGTGTCTTGCCAAATTCTTAATTCTAACGAATATAGATTTAGTCAACAGGGAATTTCAAAATTCGAACACTTAGGTGGTACTCCACTTGATCACACTCTGATTGCATCTCACCAAATTGTAGATGATTTTAGAAAAAAGAACCCTGTACAAAAGCTCAATGTTATTGTCTTAACTGATGGTGAATCACACAGTTGTAGTCCAAGTGAAGCATGGTCTGCTGGTACATTTTTTACCAATGTAGGAGGAAAACAAAAATCAATTAAACGCCATTATGCAACTCGTCAATATGTTGAATTATTGAAAGAAGTTAAAGGAGTCAACACTATTGGCTTTTTCCTTCCAAATAACAAGCGTGCTGGTAATCAACATCTTAATCGAATGGCTGGTCATATGTATGGTCAAGGCAAGGCTTATGGAAAAGCAGGCGATTATATGAAAAAGTATCGTAAAGACAAATACTTCCACATGGCTGATTGCTTTGGCTATGATTCGTACTTTCTACTCTCAAGTGATGTTGAAATTGAGGATGATGACTTCGACTTCTCAAAAACTGAAGGAAAAAGCATTTCAGATAATCGCGGCGAACAAGCCAAGCTAGCCCGTCAATTCGCTAAACATAATGTGGCAAACCGTACAAACCGCATCATTATGACTAAATTTGCTGAAATAATTGCATAATAACGGTGTACAAACTAGGAAACTCAAGGTATAATAGATCTATAATAAATCAAAAGGTTAAAACAAATATGACAAAATCACTCAAATCAATACTGGCAGAGACTGGCAAAGTCTCTTTTACTAACAAAGAAATTTTAACAATAGCCACCGAAAATGGCTTCGCTGCAAAAGACGCTTATAGTCTTATTAGCTCTTCGCTTAATCGAATTAAGCGTGGCTTGTACTCTCTTGAAGCTCCTGTTTCAAGTGCTCCTGTAGCACCTCAGATGCCTCAAACAGCAATGGCTAATATCGCCTTCAGAGGTGTAGCTTCAGTCTCTAATGATGAAGTTTACGTACCGGCTGTCGATCCTACTTACATAAAGTGGGGTGAGTATAACACCATCATGAAAATCATAAAGTCAAATATGTTTTTCCCAACATATATCGCCGGCCTTTCAGGCAACGGTAAGACGATGATGGTAGAACAGGCTTGCGCTAAAACAAAGCGTGAATACGTACGAGTTCAAATCTCTCCTGAAACAGATGAAGATGATTTGATTGGAGGTTTCCGCTTGGTCAATGGCGAAACAGTTTTTCAGAAAGGACCAGTTGTCAAAGCTATGGAACGTGGTTGCATACTTTTGATTGACGAAATCGATCGTGCTACTAATAAGATCATGTGTCTCCAAGGAGTACTTGAAGGCAACCCTATTCTTTTGAAAAAGACTGGAGAGGTAGTAACACCCTTAGAAGGTTTTAACGTAATCGCTACAGCCAATACTAAAGGCCGTGGGTCTGACGATGGTAGATTCACCGCAGCATCAATCATTGACGATGCTTTCCTCGAACGATTTGTTTGTGTAATTGATCAAGCTTTCCCTCAGCCAACTATCGAAAGGAAGATCGTCGAAAAGCATATGGCTAAGTTCGGTGTTGAGGATAGTGAATTCGCAGAAAAGCTTATTGCATGGTCTAATGTGATCCGCAAAACCTTTGAGGCTGAAGGTGTGGAAGAAGTGGTTTCCACTCGACGCCTTTGCCACATTGTCAAAAGCTTCTCAATCTTTGGAGATCGTATGAAAGCAATCAACATGTGCATCAGCCGATTCGATGAGGAAACTCGTACAGCGTTCCTAGATCTTTACACTAAGATCGATGAAAGCCAACTCAACGAAAATGGTGAAGTTGTACAAAACGAAGAAGCTCAAATGAATAACATTTTAAATGAATATAACAAAGAAGGCCATGAAGAAGACGTGCCTTAATAACACTTTGCGGTGGAGATCGCAAGTCATAACCTAACCTAAAAGTCCTACCGTTGAGCGTCATAACTTAACGGTAGGCAACTTTTTTATAAAATATATGCCAATAGTATCAGGAAATATAGAACAACCGCTTAGAGATATGTGGGAAACACAAGCAGAAGAAGCTTTAAAGAAATCAACAAGCGGAGGAATTAAATTTGATGACAACAAACCAGACTATAGTTTGATTCCTCCTAACGCTTTAGAGGACGTTGTTAAAGTATTAACTATTGGTGCAAAAAAGTATGACAGACACAATTGGAAAAAACTTGACAATATTGATGATCGTTATTTCGCTGCAGCGCAACGTCACCTTTGGGCCTTACAAAAAGGCGAAACTTTCGACGACGAAACCGGCATTCATCATGGAGCTCACGCAATATGTTGTATGATGTTTTTAGTTGAATATAACTATTTACAAAACACTAAACACAAGGTATAATACTATATTATGAAAATCAGTAAAGAAACCCTCGATGTTCTGAAAAACTTTTCAGTCGTCAACCCTAATCTTGTTATCAAAGAAGGTAATAAGTTATCAACAATCGCTGAAGCCAAAAACATCATGGCATCAGCGAATGTACCTGAAACGTTTCCAAAGGAAGTTGGAATTTATGATTTGAATGAGTTCCTTTCGGCTCTATCATTAATTAATGATCCTGATTTTATCTTTGGCGAAGATTCAGTTATCATTGAATCGCCAAGTGCATCTCTTACATATCGCTATGCAGATACGAGTATTTTGACCGCACCGCAAAAGGAAGTCACTATGCCTGAAGCAGAAATTAATGTTGAACTATCAGCCGACGACATCGCTCACATTCGTAGAGCAGGTGGCGCACTAGGCCACCCTGTAGTTTCTATCGTTTCTAAAGCAGGTGACGACAAAGTCTTTTTACAAGTAAAAGATCCTAACAACTCATCTGCTAATGTATTTGAGCTTGAAGTAGACAGTGCTTATAGTGGTAACGCTGTTTTTGATTTACAGTTTCTTATTGGTAATTTAAAACTTATTCCTGGTGATTACAAAGTCGCTGTAAGTTCTAAACTAATTTCCCATTGGGAATGTATAAATAACAACTCGGTAGAGTATTGGATCGCACTCGAAAAAAGCTCTACATTTAATGATGGATAAATCATGCCAAATAGACCTAAAAAAAGTAAAAACATGAGTGAAGAAACACAAGAAACACAAGAAGTACAAGCGCCTGAAGTAAACATTGGAGACTTTAGCGCAATTTTGCAAATCATCGACGTTGCATCTAAGCGAGGGGCATTCGAAGGAACTGAACTTAGTTCTGTAGGTGCCATCCGCGATCGTGTTGCAGCCTTCGTCGGATACTACACGCCTAAAGAAGAAGAAAAAGACGGCGAAGAAGTCGTCGGTGATGAAGCAGCTACTGATGGCGCAGAAGTGACTGAGGAAACTTCTGAGTAGTTGAAAGCCACGACCTGAGTATGTCGGTTTTGAAAAAAACTGCTCAACCCTTTTGATTTACAAATACTCTATCTTAGAGTATAATTATATTATGACAAAAACAGAATTCTTATGGGTTGAAAAGTATCGCCCACAAACTATCGAAGATTGTATTCTTCCGACAAGTCTGAAAAAGACTTTTCAACAAATCGTAGACACTGGTGAAATGCACAACATGCTGCTCACTGGTTCTGCAGGTCTAGGTAAAACTACAGTTGCCCGTGCGCTGTGTAATGAACTTGACTTAGATTACCTAATTATTAACGCTTCTGAATCAGGCAACATCGATACACTGCGTTCGACTATCAAGCAATTTGCATCTACTGTTTCATTGAATGGTGGTAACTATAAAGTTGTCATTTTAGATGAGGCTGATTATTTGAATGCTCAGTCAACTCAACCAGCATTGCGCGGCTTTATTGAAGAGTTTAGTTCTAACTGTAGGTTTATACTTACTTGTAATTTTAAGAATCGTATCATTGAACCTCTTCACTCAAGGTGTTCAGTAATTGAATTCAATACGACCAAAAAACAACTTGCTGAACTTGCAGCGCAGTTCATGAAAAGACTTCAGTACATATTGAAGTCTGAATCGGTCGACTTCAACAACAAAATTGTTGCTGAACTCATTATGCGCTATGCTCCTGATTGGCGTCGTGTAATAAACGAGTGTCAACGTTATTCGTCATCAGGTCAAATCACTTCAGACATATTGATTGGTCTATCGGACCAAAACATCTCAGCGCTAGTAAAGAACTTAAAAGACAAAGACTTTAAAAATATGCGCAGTTGGGTAACTAACAATAGCGATATCGATTCGTCTGTTATTTTTCGTAGAATCTATGATACACTTTACGAGTTCGCAAGTCCTCATTCTATTCCTGCAATTATTCTTGTCCTTGCTGATTACCAATACAAGGCAGCATTCGTAGCAGATAAAGAACTCAATACTGTTGCTTGTCTAACTGAAATCATGGCATCATCAGAATGGAAGTAAAAAAGCTATCACCATTTGACTTCATAAAGTCTATTAACGAAGGTAAAAGAGGTAAACACCTTTTAGAAGATTGTACTGCGGATGATTCGCTTGAAACATCTAACCCTGAAGCGGCTGATAAGCAGTACGTCCCATTTGTTATTAATCGCGGGTTATCTTACTTTAAAGACACCGCACTCTTTGCTAATGAAATGAATATTAAAAATCACCTTCCTCCAAGAATGCAATACGACTTTTATCGTAATATTGTAACGCCTAAAAAGCGCTTTTCTAAGTGGGGTAAGAAGGCAAAATCGTCTGAAGACATAAAGGCGATTCAAGAGTATTATAATTATTCACAAGAAAAGGCTGAATCTGTTTACTCTCTTTTTACAAAGGTAAGTATAAAGCAATTACATAACACACTTGACAAAGGAGGAAGATAATGCGTAAGTTGCGATTTGTATAAATAATTCTTTACAATGGAATAAATTATGCAAATACAAACGCCAATTGAATGGACACCTTCAGATATGTTGGAGGTATTATTGAACGAACCTGATGATTTCCTTAAGGTTAAGGAAACACTTACACGTATAGGAGTATCTTCAAAAAGAGATCATAATACGTTATTTCAAAGTTGTCATATACTTCATAAACAGGGTAGATATTTTATCGTTCACTTCAAAGAGCTGTTTATGCTTGATGGCAAACCTTCTAATTTTACAGAAGATGATATTGGACGTCGAAACACTATTGCAACGCTTTTATCTGATTGGGGCTTACTTACTATTGTAGACGAATTCCAAGCTGAAACGAAAACATCTTTAAGACAAATAAAAATAATTTCTCACCGCGATAAAAGGGAATGGAATCTTGAATCAAAATATTCCATTGGAAACATAAAGAAATAGTATAAATAAACTTTTAAGGTAACACGCTGTTACTTTAAATGAGATGCCTTCGGGGTCTCACAACACATAACCTGCCTAACGGAGGAAAACAAATGACAAATACATACACATGGCCAGGTCAATCCTGGACAATCGGTTTCGATTCTATTTTTGATAGAATCGAAAAACTACAATCACAACAACAAGGTTATCCACCTCATAATGTTGTGAATCACGGCGAAGACAAATACGAAATTGCTCTTGCCGTCGCAGGCTTCAACGAAAAAGATTTATTCGTTGAACAAGAAGAAAACGTTCTTACGATCGCATCTAAAGATGTAGATCTGAACGGTGATAAAGAATACATTCACAAAGGTATTGCGACACGCAAATTCAAAAGAAAATTCACACTAAGTGAATATGTTGAAGTTGAATCTGTTGCACTTGTAGATGGTATTCTATCTGTCTATCTGGCAAAAAATATTCCAGAAGAAAAGAAGCCTAAAAGTTTCACAATTGGATCTGAGACACCTCAGTTCCTTTCTGAATAAAAGCCTAAATCGTTAGGTGAATAAATAGACTAAGCACGAGAGTAATTCATACTCTCGTGCTTTTTAACAAACAAAAACAAATATGAATAAAAAAACAATAATTAAATACATCGTAGGTGCAGTAGTACTTTACGTTGCATACTCATTCTTCTTCGGTGCTAAAGCCGAAGCCCAAGAAGTCGCAAAGACTTGGGAGGTTCAAAGCGAAGTGGGCCAATACGAAAAACGTATTGACACTGGTGCTTACACCGGAGATGATGCCGCATACGTAAAACTAAGCACAGACTTAGGCGTTATTGGAGGTCTCTCACTGGTGGGTGATCTTGAGTACGTTAACACTGATGACTATCAGGTTTATGCAACTGTTGGCACTGAACTTAACACCTTTATTGGTGTGCTTGGTGTTTATGGCGAATATTCAACTGTTGAAGCTGGAGACGGCTTGTTTGAAGTTGGAGCAGCGTATGGTCTAAACCTATTTGGTTTGGATGCAGTAGTTGCCGCATCAGCAAATGAAGATAGTGAATATAGCGCAGAGCTCTCAACTGAGTATGCTCTTTATTCTAATGAGGCCTTTGCGCTTTCCATTGGAGCAGCGTATGGTCAAACGTTTGAAACACAATTTGATTATGATTACACACTTGGATTTGCTCGTGTTTCCACGACAGGTCCAGTATCAGTATTCGTAACTGTTAACTATCTTAACAGCGATACCGTTAATGGTACAAATGGAGTTTGGGAAGCTACTACCGATTTTGGTGTAGCATTCAGCTTCTAAAGAAATATTCCTGAGTAAGAATTTAAACTGCTCTTTTTTTATAAATAGATATATGCAATCGTTTAGTGAGTACTTAGTTGAAGTAAAAGGCAAAAAGCTTTTTATCGATGTTTGGCATGGAACAAAAAAGCCATTTGATCTTCCATTTAAAGAAACACTACAAGGGAAAAAAGGAGTTGGTAATGATGAAGGATTTGCTGGTAAAGGATTTTATTTTTACGCACAAGAAAAATATGTAAAATACGCAGCTCCAGCTGGAGCCGTTAAAAGAAAATTTAAAATAGAACTAAAAAATGCGTATCCTTTAGATGAAGATGATATCTTCTCAAAAGATACAGATTTGCCATACGCCAAATATAGAGATCAAGAAACTCTTCGTTTACTAAAAGAAGGATATGACGGTTCTTATAGAACGATTGGTGGTAAGATTGAAGAAGTGTGTGTGTTTTCCTTTAAGAAAAAAGGATTTGACGGCAATAAGAAGATTAAAACTATAGAAGGAGAAGATTGGAAAAAAATATAGTGTACATACCGTAAATCTTATGGTATAATTATATTATGATTTTAACCGGATTTTACACCAGTGTCGAGCGATTAAGTAACAAACTTCTATATCGAGGTTACGATGACGAGGGAAAAAAGATAACTCATCGTATTGCGTACAAGCCTACGCTTTATCTTAAGTCGCAAAAAACAGTTACAGATTGGAAAGCCCTCGATGGCACACCGGTCGAGCCTTTACAGTTTGGCTCAATGAAAGAAGTCAAGGAATTCGAAAAGTCCTACAAAGGTGTTCCTGACTTTTGTCTTTATGGCAACACTCGTCACATTCCTGCCTTTATTCAGAATCAGTTTCCTAACGAAATCGTTTACCATCGCGACATGGTTGACGTTGCTTCTTTAGATATTGAAACATCTTATGGTGATGGCTTTCCTGAGGTAGACAATCCTGTTAATCAGATTCTTACGATTGCGTATAAAAGTTCAAAGGACGACACTTATCGTGTTTGGGGTATGAAACCTTACGATGAAGCAATCACTTCACTTAAGCACTTAAAAATCGAGTATCGTCAGTTTACTGAAGAATCTTCAATGCTTTCTGCATTCATCGACTATTGGGCAGAACCAGACAATACTCCTGATATCATCACTGGTTGGAATACTCGGTTCTTCGATATTCCTTACATGGTAGCTCGAATGGCGTTCTTACTCGGTGAAGAAAAGGTTCGTAATCTTTCACCTTGGCGCAAGATTGAACGTAAGGAAATCTTTATCAAAGGTCGTCAGCAGATCACCTTTGACATTATGGGTATCCAACACCTTGACTATATGGAACTCTTTAAAAAGTTTGCGTATACATATGGCAATCAGGAATCGTATTCATTGAATCATATTTCAAGTGTAGTACTTGGCGAAAAGAAACTTGACTATTCTGAGGTTGGTACACTTCGTGACTTGTATGATGCAGACTTTCAAATGTTTGTTGACTACAACATCAAAGACGTTGAGCTTATCGAACGTATGGAAGAAAAGCTTGGCCTTATCACATTGGTATTGACTATGGCTTATCTCGGTGGTGTAAACTATCAGGACACTCTTGGTACAACTGCGATATGGGACTCTATTATTTTCCGTCGCCTAGCACGTTCAAAGATCACAGTTCTTCCAAGTACGCCAAAGGAAACCGAACAGTTTCCAGGTGGCTATGTAAAAGATCCACATGTAGGTATGCACGATTGGGTAATGTCATTTGACTTAAACTCACTTTATCCTAATCTTATTGTTCAATACAACATGTCGCCTGAAACTTTGATTGGTGTTACTAACGCCGATGGTGCAACTGCGTCTAATGGTGCCGTATTCCGTAAAGATAAGAAAGGCATTATTCCTGAAATCGTCGAAGAATTGTATGCTAAACGTGTTACAATCAAAGGTGACATGCTTCAAGCAAAAACCAAACTTGAAACTATTTCAAAACGTCAACGCAACGACTACGCTCAAACCTCAGGCCAAGTGGCTCGTCTTGAAACACTTCAAACGGCGATTAAGATTCTCCTTAATAGTCTATATGGCGCAATGGGCAACAAGTACTTTCGTTACTTCGATCTCCGCATCGCTTCTGCAATCACTTTAACAGGCCAAGAGGTTATCAAATACGCTGAAACAAGTGTCAACAATTACCTTGACGACTTCCTTGGTGAATCTAAAGATCGTGTTATTGCGATGGACACTGACTCTCTTTACATTGGTGTAAAAGATGTTGTTGATAAATTCAAGCCAAACAATCCTGTATCATTCCTAGACGAATTCGGTTCTAAAGCAATTGAACCTATGCTTGATAAAGCGTTTGATCAGTTTGCAGAACGTACTAACGCATATACTAATCGTATGGTTATGAAGCGTGAAGCTATTGCCGATCGTGGTATTTGGACTGCAAAGAAACGTTACATCCTCAATGTGCATAACAACGAAGGTGTTCAATACGCTGAACCTAAGATTAAGATCATGGGGATTGAAGCTATCAAGTCTTCTACACCAATGCCATGTCGTGATGCTATGAGAAACCTTTTCAAAGTTATTGTAACTGGTGACGAAGAAAAGACCCAAGAAGCAATTGCGCTTTTCAAAGAACACTTTAAAACGCTATCACCTGACAAAATTGCATTCCCTCGTGGTGTGACAGACGTTACAAGTTACTCAGAACGACATGGGATATACCGTAAAGGTACACCTATTCATGTTCGTGGTTCACTTCTATACAATCACCACTTAAAAGCAAAAGCGCTTGATAAAAGGTATCAGCTTATTCACAATGGTGACAAAGTCAAGTTTATTTATCTACTCGTTCCAAACTCAATTCAAGAAAACGTAGTTGCGTTCCCCGACTTCTTACCAGAAGAGTTAGAACTCAATAAATACATTGACTATAACTTACAGTTTCAAAAAACATTTATTGATCCAATTGATATCATACTTAATGCTATTGGTTGGTCCGCAGAACCTAGAGCAGACTTACAACAGTTCTTTCTTTAGGAGTGTACAAAACACCTAACATAGATTATAATATATAGATAATGAGTAAAGATTGGCCACAAGATATACATGACATGCATACCAAATTCGGTGTGCGTGATGCCGTACAGAAGTTTGATAGCGTAATGCTACGGACCTTTTTGCGTTTTAGATTAGATTTTCTACACGAAGAATTGGGTGAAACCGAAAAAGCTGCACAAACTGGAATTCCACTCGACTCTGAAGAAGTGGTTGATGGTTTAATTGATCTGTGTGTTGTAGCTATCGGTACACTTGATGCACTTGGTGTAGATCCGCATAAAGCTTGGGATGAAGTACATAAAGCAAATATGACAAAGGAAGTCGGCGTAAAAGAATCACGCCCTAATCCTCTTGGTCTTCCAGACTTAGTTAAACCCGAAGGATGGGTTGGTCCAGATCACGGAGGCAATCACGGGCTAATGTAATATGGAGTATAGCTTAACAATATTCAACTCAATATTTGACAATAAGACACACCGTCAAATGACTTTTCCTACTTGGGAAAAGTTCGAAGAGTTGTTGTATTCGTTAAGCGAACAGCCAGGATATAAACCTAAAAAAGGAGAAAGAAAAAATGGATCAGCACTTATTACACCAGCAGTTTACGAAAAAGAAACTACACGAACAAATCGCAATGTACTTTCGTGGGGTGGTTGGGTGGCACTCGACATCGATGAATACGAAGGCACGTTTGAAGAAGCTATCAAAACATTCGAAAGAAATCGATTCGTTTGCTATAGTTCAGCATCTTCGACAAAAGAAAAGCCAAAGTTCAGAGTAGTCTTTCCTTTAACAAAACACGTAGAAGCAAATAAAATCAAACATCTTTGGTTTGCGTTAAATCAAGAATTCAACTCTCTTGGCGATCCGCAAACCAAAGACTTGTCTCGTATGTACTATGTCCCTGCAGACTATCCTGATTCTTATCAGTTTATCTTTAAACATAATGGTCCTATACTTGATCCTGATGAATTAATGAATAAACACCACTTTGTAAATGAAAATGTGAACAATAGTTTCGGATCTAAATTCCCTGAAGCGATACAAAAGAAACTTGATGAGTATCGTCAAACACAGCTTACGAATACGAGCTATCAGTGGACGTCGTACCGCGACTGCCCATTTATTAACAAAACTCTTATCAATGAATATATGACGATCGGCGAGTCAGGGTGGTACTCTAAGATGTATCAGATCATGATGTCAATCTCGGCAAATGCCATTCGAAGGGGATATCCAATCACTGCAGAAGAGGTCGAGAGGCTAGTTCGTGAGGTAGATATGGAAACAGGCGGATGGTACAAAAGCCGTCCTGTGAGGCTTGAGGCCTCTCGAGCGATTGAATATGCCATACGAAGTGTAAATAGTTAGTAGTCAATCACTTAAAAAAAGTGAAAAAAAGTGCACCTTTTAAGTAGTTAGTATTCAACTACTTAGGTGACTTAAGGGCTTGTAGGCTGAAAATAACAGTTCACAAACCGTGTTTCGTAGTGTATAATAGTATTATCACAATCAAACAAAAGGTAAAAATATGGCATTAACAAAAACTCAAAAACAAAAACTCACCATGCTCTTCACTGACATGGACCGCGCAGACTTG
>Ga0181387_1000228_pt1 | contig 13035 bp, 15 predicted proteins | sample 10SPOviralmetaG_FD_130119 | JGI IMG/M metagenome (GOLD analysis project Ga0181387, IMG submission 130119) | Marine viral communities from the oligotrophic San Pedro Time Series (SPOT) site, San Pedro Channel, CA, USA - 10 SPOT_SRF_2010-04-27 | ecosystem: Environmental > Aquatic > Marine > Strait...
TAATCTGTGATAAATACGGCGGAAAGGAAAAATATGATAAATGGTGTGATATGTATTACTAAATTAAAATTGAAAAATACTTAACATTAAATCTCAATAATAGATTATAGAAATGGAACCAGTCTGCTTTGATATTATGGAAATGATTGGTAAAGAATACAACAATATCAAAGAAACAATTAAAAATAAAAAGATATATGGTGAAATAATACAACATTTAGATCATTATTTCTTTGAATATGAAGCGTGGGAAGAATATCCATTTGTTGAAGGAGCAGTGTGTTCTACTCATCAAATGATTCGGCAATTCATTAAAGAAGGTAATATAAGAGTTGATACACGATTTCTTGAAGAAGAAGAATGTTGGAATACTAATCATTATAAAATAATCTGTGATAAATACGGCGGAAAGGAAAAATATGATAAATGGTGTGATATGTATTACTAAATTAAAATATCTCTTCCAATACTTACATTTATTTTTTTAATTAATTCTTCTGTATGTATATTTTCGGGAAATGCGAGGAAATTACGGCAGTCGAGTCTACAACCGGGTAATACTTCATCAATCATATATATATGATATTTTTTGTTTTCTAAAAATGTTTTTATAATTTCTATATTATCTATTTCTAAATGTTGTTCGAATGTTATAATTGGTTTATATCTATCTATAAGAAGTTCCCCACCTTTCAGGACGCGTCCTTCCATCCCTTCCACATCAAGATGTATGAATCCGATTTCCGTAATGTCTCCGTCATCGTGTAATGAATCAAGACTAACTGCATATTCAATATGTCTCCCATTATTATTCGGGTTATTATATACAAAAGAACAATGATTAATATTTTGATTTGTCGTTAATTTTTCTATTTTGTCAGAAACTGCGACTTGTATTGTTTTTACATTCGTAATTTTATTCAAAGCACACATATCTTTTATAAATCTAATATTACTCGCCGATGGATCTATACAATAAATAAAACTATCTGGTAAATTCATCGCCCATGGAATACTATTATCTCCAATCCACCCACCAAGGTCAATGAGATTTTTTGTTATGATTTTCTGATTAATTAAAAAAGTATTAATTCTTCTAAACATCACTTCGTGATTATCTCTTGTAGCAAACACCGCAGAATTACGATGTTTCTTAATTAGTTTAATTTCAACATTATTATCATTTGTAAAGATACAACTCATTTATGTTATAAAAGAAAAAAAAATATATTTAAATAACTCATATGATGATAATTCACAAGAGCCACAGCAAACTTGATTTGATTGAAATTATAAATGATTTAAATTTGAATATCGTTTTCTCACATCAAGATCAAAAAAAAGATATACAAGAAAAATTAAAAACATTCTGGGAACACGGGTCGGGTTTTATTTTTAAACCAAACATTTATCTCATTAAAAACTTACACGATTTAAAATGTTATCTCAAAAATCAAAGTCCAAAAAAAAAGATTTCAATAAAAGAAAAAAAAACTGTGATGTTTATTGCTAAAAATGTCATCAATTACTGCTTACATGGAAAGGTTCTTGAATGGTCTCAATATTATAATTCACATCAACAAATAGAAGATGATTTAATGTATATTAAACAATTCGGCGACATACCTTCCGTAAGGAGAGCGTGTAATCTTATGAATTTAACACTGACACCAGAACAACACTTCATACCATTAATATCCCCACAAGTAAAAGAAAAACTTAAATTAAAAAAAGAAATTAAATATCATATAATTCCAAAATTTAACAGAAATACTGGGAGTTTTAAATTGACTTTTGATTAACTATTCTTATTATAAACCGCTTGTTGTGTTCCCACGCTATGAGACATCATCTGAGCATCCTTAACTTGTTCTTGATTAATACCACCATATTTCTCACTTACATAAAACTTTCGAAGAATCTGAGCCGATACCCTTTTCTTAATTATACTATAACTCGTTTTGTTTAATAATGATGACATAGCATTACGACTCATTGGAAAAATAACATCTTCATTTTTGAAATCATTCAATTTAAGATACAAATTTAATTTTAATCGCAGTGGCTTATCAATCTCCACAACATTCTCACCATAAACTTTATTTGTTTTATATTCGTTGAATGAGAACCGATAAGAACCACGAGAACCAACTAAATAATTCCCAGTTAATAGATTTCTATTTTTCAATGATTTATATTCTCTCTGAGAGATTAACTTCATTCCAGCAAAATCCAACCGAGTTGGAACATCCTTCATAATATTAAATAAAATCCAAACACGACTGCGAGAAATCTCATTAGCACCGAGTTTCATAATCTCTTTCTTTTTTTTATAAAGTGCTATTTGTTCGTTCAATGTTTTTAAAAGAGTTTCAAATTCTTCTTTGGTAATCATATTATCTACTTGACGACCTTTTAATTTCCCGTCTTTTTGTTCTTCCGAATATTGCTGATTATATTCATTAATCATAGTTTTATATTCTTCAATGATATCATTATATTTAAAATCTTTATTTTGAGATTCCAAATAGACGGATATGGGAATCATTGTATTTCTTACACTTGTATATTTCATTGGTTCTTTACTACCCAGTGGAATATGTTCGGTAAGCATTTTTTTAACTGATTTTGGGTTTTTGATAAAATCCATATTATCTGAACCATTTATCTCTCTGGCTCGGCGAAGTGATGTCATATAAAACTTCATTGAACCCGGTTTTAAAGTGGGTTTCAATAGACGAATTGATTTTTCCATTTCTTCTAAATTGTATTCCATCCTTTTTTATATAATGTAGTTATATTTTTTAAATACATTTTTCAATTTTGAAAAATTCTGAGAAAGGATGTAAAGATTCCATAAAAACATTACACATACAAGTATCTTGTAAGTATCCATTTCCGCGGTCTTGATTATATTGATTCGAGTAATACATCTCAACTTCTCCATCTTCATTTTCCCAGCCATACTTCTTAAACTCCCACCATACTCTCTCACCTGAACAATTCCAAATAATAAAAAATCTCTTTTCAGGATCTTCTTTTTTTAATTCAATAAATCTCTTGTATTTCACTCTATCAAAATATAATGAATCAAATCTACAAGTTTTTAGATTGATATCAGGTCTCCATTTATGTTCTATATGATATTTTTCATCTTCTGATACAAAATCAAAATTAGCAAATTGATCTTCATCTTGTAGAACATTCCCAAACATTGTTTCCCCTGCGTTTAACAAAATAAGAGTTTTTACTTCTTCTCGTTTTCCAATTTTTAAATCTTCTTTTAAATTTCTCATTACTTAATATAACAAATTATAAAAAATAAAGCATCTGAACGAACTACTCCAAGAATAATGAAAATATTAAATCTTCGGGAACTCTATATCTATCCAATCTATTTGTTCCACCACCAACATCTGATACATCTGATAAATGTTTTGCGATATTAATTCTTTTTGTATTCCCACAATTTGTTTTATGGAGTTTAATTCTCCTTTCCTGTCTCTTCTCCTTAGTATTACAAACTACTTTTTTCCCATCAATTATCTCATAACCATTCGCCAAAACTTCTTGATGTTGTTTTGTATTTTCCACCATGTTTCCACAAGAACCACTTCCATCACATAATTTATTATTAAAATCTTTTTTATTAGTCCATATACGAGTTCTTTTTTTATATCCCCAATTTGAATACATACAATAATCCACATCATAAAAAGGAATATCTTTCATAATCTCTCTATTTTTTAAATTACCAGTTTGGGGATTTTCCATAAACCACAATTCAGGATTAAAATATTCTATGATTTCCAAAGTTTTTAAAACCAATTTATCTGCTTCATCTTGATCTTTTTCATTTTGTTCTTTTGTATAGATGATACCAGTTTTTAATGGTCTTCCATACCAACATTTCTTCAAATGTGAGTAATTAGTGCAGGGTGGAGAACCCCATACAATATCAAAATAATCTTTTGGATATTGTTTATAATCAAAATCCATTATATCTACTTCGTGATCTGCGGGTAATTCCAAATCTACTGAGATACTTTCCCAACCAAGTTGGTCGCAACACTTTCCAACGGATTTTGTTCCGCTGAACAATTCTAAAATTCTCATTACATTAAAAAAAGATTTTAATTAGTTTTTTTAAACATTGAAGATGGTGAACTCACCACCATCCAACTGAGCCACACGAAGATACTCACAGAAGTTTCTCATCGTATTTACATCAGAGTCAATCTCATCAAACTTAACATGGATTTCAATCCCACGAGTTCCAACTCTCCCACCCGTAAGGCGAGTCGCATTATAGAAGAATGATCCTTGGAGATTCTCTGCTTGATCCAATCCTTCAAAATTTACACCTGTCGTGATACCACCAGTCGCAGTTGAACCTTCACTATTATATTGCTGACGAGTAATAAACTGAACACCTTCCGTATCTTGTAAGAGATTAAATAATCTCGCAGTATTCGTGATATTAGATGAAAATTCAAACTTATCATTATACCTGAGATTATACGATACTGCTTGGACTATACCATCATTCGCACCACCAGTCGCTGATTCACTTCCAAGAGATTTAAGTCCTTGGAGTAAAGATGTTTCAGCCGCCCGAGTAGGATTAAACATAGTAATAACTTTATTAACCTGTCGCGAAGCCATACCAATATTTCTCACTGTTTCACTTTGAAGAGATGCTTGGCTCACACTCGTGGAAATCATACGATGGTCTGTAAAGGAAAAAGATAAACTCTGATTCTGTTCCGCATAACGAGCCATCTCATCACCCGAACCATAGAATATATAATCAGCACAGAACTTTAATTCACTACGATCAATAATAAACTCAGCATTTGCCGAACCCGTAATCTTTACAATACGATTATCCGCTGGTGGACGGAATGTAAGTTCAATATTAATTGGTTCTTTAATCATATACAAAGGAAGCTGATGAACTTTAAGGAATGGGAATAGATCACTTAAATCAATCGCATATGTCGGAGAATGGGAAGGATTATTAACATTCATAACAGCGAAATCTAAGGTTTTCATATTAGTTCCACCATCAATATTACGACCCACTTCAAGACCATAAGTAGCCGCATTACTATCTTGACCATCTCCATATACGAAAGCATTATTAATACATCTACCCGTAGTATAGAGTTCACGCTCCACATTATTCTCATTAGAAATACCACACGATTTAGCCGCGTGAAGGTAATCCCAATCAGAAATCTCATTAATAACTTTATTTCCCACTTTCAGAACGGCTCTTTTTACCACGGAACCAACACCAACATTCGGCGGGAATATCGCACGGGTGACACCAGTTCCAGGAACTAAACTTATAAATAACTTCGAATGAGAATGAAGGAATCCTTTGTTCTGAAGAGTGAAACGACAGAAACCATCTGTTGTAGAACCCGAACCTTCATTGAATACAACAGGATCTAAGAGATCCGTTTCAAGATTCTGTAAGTAATTTACAGGAACTTTACCAAGGCGAAGGAAATCAGGAACTGTCCCACTATCCATCGCAGATTGACTATCTTGTGCTGGTCTAGATTCCATATTTTATGATATATTAATACATAAAATATTGTAAAAAAAAATTAATTTTCATTTTTGTATAGAAATTAAATAAATCACTGAACGATTTGTATTCCGTTCTCACCCCAAAGAAGAGTTGCTCGTGATTTAACATAAATAAACACCGACTGGGGATTATCAGTCGTAAGGTCGCTTTCAAGCGATACTCCCCACTGCTGATTTGAAAAGTCCTGACCTGAGTTGTATTGACTATATTTCATCCCAATACCGAATAAAGCTCCGCCATCCGCCACATCCAAATAACTATCACCACTCGTTGGATCTAATACATACTGACGATTATTATTCTGAAGAGATACAGATGTGCGGTCAGTCATATACTCAGGAATAACCGAATCCACAAATTGCTTAATAAGTTCCCCATCAGGAGCATCCGTAGTCGGATCAGTATCTTTATTGGTGACGATATCAAACTCCAATGGATATTTTACACCACCACGAAGGAACTGAATTCTCTTGAAATGAACTAAACCACCACCAAGATTACTCGGATATGTTGTAGCATTACCATTTGCCGTGATTGTATTAATATGTGCCGACGGACAAAAGTTCATAAATACACTCTGAACCGCTCTTAATCCAAGATTGAATTGAAGTTGGGCGTTCGTGCTATTAATAGATGTGTAGAGAGTCTGAATTGTATTGTATGATAATGAACCCTGCGTTTGAGAAGCCATCCTTGCTTGTTCTTCCGCTGGAACATCACTCACTTCAAATGTAAGTTCAAGATTAGATAATTGATAATGAGCATCAAGGATATCAGTGCTTGAACCAGTGCGAGAAAATAAAGTGTTCTGGTCGGGCGACAAATGAATTTCTATCTGGATTCCCCCGAAACTCTGCTCCATAAGATTTATCATATTTCCTGAGCGAAGGAACCCGGTTGGAAGATAAGTAGAGAAATGATTAACCATACTCCCACTCGCATTATTACACATCACCGTTTCAAAGAAACAATCAGAGTTCGGCATAATGAGATTTGCTTCCTGCATATGACCCATCAAATCCTGCTTGGATGAACCAAGTCCAAGATATGAACTTAAATAACGGGGATAATGACGAATATGTTCGCATACTTGCTTGGATTTATTATGACGAATAATTACTTGGTCGAAGAGATTGTAAATACCAAGACGATTATCCATAGAAACTTGATTCGTATCACCCGTCAATATCACTGTCGGTGGAGAAGCATTGTCCTTAAAAAAGGCGGCTTGTCCCGCGATACGAATACTCTCAGGATTTAAAATACCATTCTGTGCTTGGATAGTAAATGAAAGGACGGGAAAACCATTTTTAAAGGAAACTTTACCATCACTGGGAATATTATCAGGACGAATACTAACATAACGAGAAGTCATTTTATAAAATTGTATTTATAAAAAACAAAAATTAAAAATAAACAAAAAAAGTAATATGGATGAATATGATGTTTTTATAATAGTTTTTACAATCTTTTATTTTTTTGGTTGGTATCAATTATTTCAATGGATATCTTGATTGATCCACCCGTTATTTATTTTATGAGTTTAATTATTCTTAGTCATTGTTATATCTTATATAAACATATCAATACTATTAATTAAATTACTGAATTACTTCTACCGAACCACTTCCCCGCATAATTAATCTGCGAACATGAAAGACAAACGAGTTAATAATCTTGTTCTTGCTGGGGGCTGCTGTTTCTTCGTATTTAAGTAGAACTGACAGGTCCTTATCGCGCAGGTCCATAGCTCCTGACTGGGTCGCGAAACCCCTTCCGAGATTCCAATTCTCTAAATATCTGCGGAAGGAACGGGGAACAACTCCCGCATTATCAAGTGTCTTTTCTAACTCGTATAGATGGAAGGCATCAATAGAGAGTCGTGTCGCACATTTTTTGGTAGAAATCGGGCGAGAAGGAACAAGTTTGCCGTTGATTTGATACTGAACAGATGATAGTTCATCACATACACCAACTATACCCGAACGACCCGAACGAAGTAAATCCGCATTACCCCCCGTATTGCTTCCCGTGATGTTGTATGTCTCTGATGCCGATATTAATTGTGCCGATGTATAAATAGTGCTATCACACGGCTGAACCACAAGAGACTTCGCACGAGAGTTCTGAGAATGAATTAAAAAACTTGTTTGTCTATCAGTGGAAAGTAAGGAGTTCTTGTAATTAGTGACGCTGTGAATATCAAATTCAATTGCCTTTCCTTCCCGTGCCTTTTGAAGCATCCCAGCCATATAACTCGGATCCATTACGATTTCGTGAACAACTAAATTAAAATTACTAATAGTATATTCCGCAGGATATGAAGTCTCATCACATACTGACCGCGAATATACAGCCCACTCACCAGAAACAAGGTTAGAACCAGTGGAGTTGGTGACAGCATCGCCCGAACCAACAGCACCAGATTCAACTCCCAGAGCGACGAAACCATTGGATGATGCTGAAATACTCGTTATACGACATACAGCATCCAAAGTTGCCTTTGTCCCATCGGCTAATTTCATAAGATTAATATTTTCACCAATAGCAAAAGGAACTCGGGCAGGAGCATTCGCATCACCAGTTGCAATAAGATTATTATCAGTTCCAAGGAATATAATATTCGTAGTTGAACCATTCACCCAGTCGGAAGCCATTGTTCCGCCCGTAGTCTGCTCCAAAATCTGTCCGTATACCGGGTTGCTATGAAGCCTTCGCGAATCAACAGCATTATCAAGTTGTTTAACAACTCGTGCGGCTGGTTGTAAATCAAACTCCATATAGAGACCATTTGACATAGCAACTGGAAACACTGCTCCCGAAAATACTCCCGAATGGATCGGAACACATACTTTCACAGTGAGAAACTGAGCATCCGTTGCCTGAGTGTTCGGCGACCTTTCGGTAGAACCAGTTCCAAGTGGTTTAAAGTATGGATTAGTAAGAGTATCATTTCTTTCCGATTTAGTTGCCCCGCTCGTTGAACGATTACCAATAGAAAAAGTAGTCCCACCCTGCTCCATTGCCCTGAGATTTCTTTTACTATCATCTGTATCATAATCATACCGAAGAGTTATTAAATTTGAATATTCATTTAATTCTTCAATTAGATTCCCACGAGTTCCATCATAAATACGAATATTTTTAAATAAAACTCCCGCACCTGCTTCGTCTAATTGAAGAAGTGTGGGAGTTCCACCAGCCGCAATCGCGGATAGTTTTACATCAAACTCCAAGTAAGAGTTCTTACCATCCATCATACCGACTGTCGGTGGAACCATCAGAGTTATTTTTTGCCCTGATGTATATGATAGACCATTCTCACTTGGGATTTTAACCTTCTGCTCTCCGATTTGCTGAACATTATCTACTTGCCAATACGACGTCGCCATGATTTTATGATATAATTATATATTTTTTATTCAAAGATAAATTGTTAATTTTTTTAAAAATTATATCATAATATGGAAGAAATACAATTAGAATGTTGGAGTCGTGAGGTGGAACTCTTATTAAAACAATGGTCGGAGAAAGCAACTTGTTTTCGATGGCTTCACGATAGATGTGAAAAAAAATATCGTAGAAGATATTATGGATTTTCTATTCCAGTGATTATCTTATCCACATTAGCGGGAGCCTGTTCCGTAGGTTTATCCACTTATGTTCCCGAAGATAAACAGGAAGCAGGTTCAGCAATTATTGGTGGTATTAACATATTCACTGGGATACTTGGAACTTTACAAAACTTTTTAAAAGTCGCGGAGCAAATGGAAGCACACCGAGCATCTTCTGTCGCTTGGTCTAAACTTGGACGAGCCATATGTATTGAACTCGCATTACAACCTTCACGCAGAAGCAACTGCCACGATTTTTTATCTATTAGTAGAGCAGAGTATGATAGATTAATAGAACAATCTCCGTGTATTACAGATGATATAATTGGTGTTTTTAAAAGTAGATTTAAATCTTATGAAGTTTCGAAACCGAGTATAACAAATGGGTTGGATACTTGTCATATTTATAAAAATAATGTAGATGATGAAGTTATAAAAAAAGAATTAAAAGAACTTTCGGGTGAAGAAGATATTGAAGAAATTATTAGTCCATAATTATTTTCTAAAATTGAAATAATGAAGATATTTGTAATAAATATTTCTGATGAGCGTTGGAGTCGTTATTCTAATGATTCGCGTTTTACTCGTTGGGTTGGATGCGACGGACGGAAACTATCTCCGAGTTTTATTAAAGACAATTATATTACTTATCACAATTGTAAAGAATCGCATAGACAATCTGTCGCTGGATGTGGGGAATCCCATCTTTCCTTATTAAAATATATCTATGAAAATGAAATTAATGATGTTTTAATTATTGAAGATGATACAATTGTTGATTTTGATCGTTTATCTGAATTACAAGATATAAATCATTTTTGTTATTTGGGTGGTAGATTACAATCACCCATTTTAAAAAAAAAATTATGTAGAGAAAATATATCATTAAAAAATGGAATTAATAAAATAGATATCAATCATTTTACTATTACTGGCGGACACGCTTATTATATTCCCCATCATCAAATAGCGTCTGATATATATCACGATATTATGTTTCGTCCGAAAAGAAGAGCAATAGATGCCGAGTTCCGTCGATTACAAAAAAATTATAAATTAATAAAAAAGTTCATTTACCCTGCGATTGTTGAATTATATTTACCACACGCGAACAACGGTTTCACTTATCATTCGGGATCACAGTATAAATTAAAAGATACAAATAAGTTTTATTAATTGGGTTTTTGAAATCTTTTCCAATCTTTTTCTTTTGATATAAGTGATTCGTGTTTTTTCTCATATCCCATTTTGGGAACAATGTGTTCGAAACTTAAATGTGGATTTCTATTAATGAACTTTGAAATATAATTATCAAAATGAACTAACCTTTTACCTTGTAAATCTTTTTTTAAACTGGAAATTACATCCTTTGAAAAATAAACTGCTTGTATTCCCGTAATAATATTATGTGGCGGTTTATTCGTTAATTTTCCATTACGATAAACACTCCAAATAATATCTTTTGTTAAATCAATATCCAAAGGATTTTTTGTAAATCTTATATCATCTTCAAGATAATATATATCTTCATCGTAGTTTTCAATGAGTTTTTTAAAACCTTCCATCACAACTTGATTATATTTCAAATTATTTTCACCAATTGTAAATCCACAAAATACATCAGCATCAATATTCCACTTTTCTTTTAAAACTTGTTTTGTTTCTTCGGCAAATGGTAAATTATCTTTGTATGTTAAAATTACAAACTTTGGAGATTTTTTTGAATCTAAATTTTGTATAAAATCTTTCATTCTTTTTTCTCTATATCCAACACCCGCAAAATGACAACAAAAATCTCCTTGTCTCCATCTATTATCATCGCTATGCAACCAAGTATGACAATATTTAGAGAAACTTTGTAATGTTCTAAAAGGTAATACTTTTATATTTTTTGAACCTTCATCTGTATTTAAATAATTTTGAATTATTTGCTGTTCCCACGGAAGTTTTGTTTTATATACAGATTTATGTGATGTTTCAATCAAATTATTTAAAATATCCAATGAACTTTTATGAAAAATGATAAAACCGCCATTAATTTTTATCATTGTTTTTAATTCTTTTTCTCTTTGAATTGTTATTGGTTTTTCATCAGTAATAAAATCTGTAATTGGTTTATTTAAATCAGTAAGAATAATATCATCATCAATCCAAACAACAAAATCATAATCATTATTTTCAAATATCTTTTTGGGTAAATAACAAGTATTCCACGATGGATGATGTTCAGGACAAAGTGTTTTATTTTCACTTATAAAATGATAATTATGTTTCTCACAATATGATTTCATAATTGGAAATGATAAATCTTGAATAGATCTATCACTAAAAGAACAAATACAAATCTTCATTAGTATAAAAAATATTTAATCTTCGTCTGATGAACTTGTTTCTTCTTCACTTGATGAAGCATTTTGTGCTTTTATAATCATTTTCATTATTTGTTTATTGGATAATGATGTTTTTTTCTTTTTCTTCTTTTTTTTGTTAGCAATTAATTCATCGTGAATATGTGCTGTTTTATAATTAGTAATAATTTCATTTAATTCTTGAATTAAAACATCTTTATCGTGAAGTTTCTTTTCTAATCTTCGACAAGATACATTATAATTATTAATTATATCACTTTGTCTCTCAATTTGATCGCGATATATTTGTAAATTATTTTCTTTAATATAATCTTGATTTCTTTTTTCAGCCATTTCTTTTATATTACAAGAACATTGGGGACAAGTGAATCTTGTATGACCTTTAAGTTTATCGTGTAAGTTTGTAATTTGTTTTTTTAAGAGTCTATTTTTATTAATGAGTTCTTTTTCTCTTATATAGTGTGGCGATTTAACGAGATTTATTAAATGATTTATTTCTTTTGAATGCTTACTTAACTGAGAACAATTATATAGATCAGTAAAAAATTGTTTTGTAGTTCTCATTCTATAATAATGTTTTGCAGTTTGTTTGGATAGTTCATTATCATAAGCACAATCACCTTTTTCAAAACTCTGTAAAAAGTTCTGACATAATCCTTTCATATCTTCTTCTGAGTTCATTAATAATATATAGAAAATAATTCCTTAAATATTATGTATCTCAGTTTAAAATTAAACTGGTGATAAATCGTTCCCCGTGTTGAGAAGTGTGATTTTTCCAAGAGATTAGACCCATACGAACGCGTAATAAAGTTAAAAATAGTCTCATTTTCTTAGAGCGGAATGAAATTAAAGGTTTTAAAGCGATATGCGTTTTCCGGGTTTCGAACACTGTGTGTATATATATAGATAGATTCTTTATTTTCTCATCTAGTTCGTATGCTTAAATTTTACAAGAGTAAAGTAGTTTAAATTGGAGTTAAATGCTACTTTATTTTAGTTCTGAAATATTCAATAAAAAGGGGATAAATAATATTTTATTACGGGGTTTAGAGCAGTGGAAAAATAAAAATAAATTACTAATCTATTACGGGGAGACATCTAACATTATGGGATTTATTAAACTGGATTAGACTCAGAGCCATATTTTTAGACTGGCGACCATATTTTTAGACTGGCGAGATTTATTTCTTCTTCTTTTTTCCTTTTTTAACTTTCTTCATTCCTTCAAATATCTTTTCTGGGCGAATATTATTATCATATTTCGGGGGCATAATGATTAACTGAGTTCTTCTATAATTTGGAGTATTAACATTCATTGGTTTAACTTTTTTAGTCCGCATTTTTATATTAATTTTTAATATTTTAATTTTTTTATACTTATTTATCATAAAATGAGTCTGATTATATGTTCTAATCAATCAAGCGATGCGACATCTGTGGCTCGGGA
>Ga0181387_1000232_pt1 | contig 12927 bp, 25 predicted proteins | sample 10SPOviralmetaG_FD_130119 | JGI IMG/M metagenome (GOLD analysis project Ga0181387, IMG submission 130119) | Marine viral communities from the oligotrophic San Pedro Time Series (SPOT) site, San Pedro Channel, CA, USA - 10 SPOT_SRF_2010-04-27 | ecosystem: Environmental > Aquatic > Marine > Strait...
GCTATATTCGTTATAGCAGCAGTAGAAGTTAAGCAAAATAAAGTAAAACTATGAAAGATACAAACGCAATTCAAGAGGAATTAGTAAAAAGATCTAAGAGAGATATAAGATTATTAGTAGATGATTTAATGCATTTGATTAGAGAGTTTCAAAATAAAGCATTGGAAGCAAAAAATAGCTCAGTAAATGAGGCTAGCGGATTATACTGGCCAGTTCAATGTGAAAACTTCTGGAATATTAATGCAAGTAGTGGCGCACGTGCACCATACTTTAGTCACAAATCACACGGTGAGATAGCTCATCTACTAAAAAATACCCTAGAAAACAACTTATTAGATACTATGGTTGAGGGTAAAACTAAAGAATTATTAAAAAAGATAGACTTATTCTAAGCTAATTGTAGGGTGACGAAATTGGCAGACGTGCCCTCCTGTCTCGGGGGTGTAGATCACGGAATAAACTTTAGGATAGCGGGTTGACCACCATTGTGCACAACTTGTCCTATAGCTAACCGCTACGTGGAGGTTCGAGTCCTTCCCCTACAGCAAACGTTACGTAAGCAAACTTTAAGGTTCGCAATTCAGGTCCCTATATAATCCTGTCTAATGGAGAAGAAATAAGGCTTACGGCTCAAGACTCTGATATGATAGAGCGCTACAACTATGAACTAAGCGGGTAGATACGGAAGTAGTAATTGGAAGTGGTGGTTCGAATCCACCCTTGAGCACTAAATAAATAAAACTATGAAAAACGATAAACACATTTGGGAAGGTTGGCACGTGTCTGACTTTATTGAAAGTCTGGAAGTGAAGTTTCCTTACCAAACATTTAAAACAAAAGACGAGGTACGTATGTGGTGTAAAGATGAGCAACCGTATTACAAAGAGCATATACCACAAGTAGCGAATCACTTTATTAAAAAAGCAAACCTTTAAACAGAAAATTATGCACTTATTATTAATGATAGCTACAGCACTTAGTGTCGGAATTATATGTATAGTAGCTTATAACACATCGGATGAGTAATGGATATAGGTAAAAACTTAAAAGATCATCAAAAACTAGTTGAAGAACTTCTAGAGTTAGCTACAGTTATAACGCAACAACTTAACAAGTCTAGCAAAGATTTAACGCCAGAGATCATCGAAGAGATCGGAGATGTACAATGGAGGCTCGATAAAGTTAAAAAGTATTACAACTCAGATCTAATTCAAGAGCAAATAGACTTCAAACGCAACAAACAAAAGATCAAGCAAGAGAACATCGCAAAAGCAGAAGCTGAAAAATTAAGTAGAATCAAAAGGTATAGAACTCAAATACCTATTTACAAAGACAATTATGGAAAAACAATCTAATATTTTAAGTGAAAAACGCAAGGAAGTTGAGTATGTTAATTACCAAACGTCATTTAATGGAACTAAGCCAGAGAGTAAAACTATGAATTACGAGGTATGGTGGGATAAAGACAATGAAAACGGCGGATTTGAGCTTTACGACGAAGAGAGCGGAGGTAACGACTACTACGCTGAGGGTGGTTTATGGTTCTCTAGTGAGCTACTGACTGATTATGATGGTATGTTTGAATTACCAGGTACAGTTGTAGATATGTTAAAGAAAATGGGTGCTAACGTTGAAGATTTTGAAGTATGAAAAAGTATTTAGTACAGTTTTTTTATACTGAAAGAGCTCATTCAGAAGAAGTAATTTACTCAACTAAGTACTGTATTAGACCAAGGTTAACTAATGAGTATAAATTTCTAAATGAAATGCTTGATAATGATCAAATATTCTCATTTGGCTATAAAAAAGGTAAATATGTCGACTAAAGCAATAATAAGATTTGCTAAGCGAGAACCAGGTATTTCGTTCAGTGAAAGACCTAAAAAACCTGAAACCTATCAAATATATAGACACTATGATGGTTTCCCTGCTTACTTAGGTGTTGAATTAGCTAAGTTTTTAGAAGATACTGATGAGTATGTTATAACTAGAGTTCCAATAAACTTAATAAAGTACTTGGAAAACCAAAAGTTTAGCTCTAAAATAATACTAGAGTCAGAAACAACGAAGTTGTGGGTTGATTTTGTATACTATATATGGGTTAAACCTGGTTGTGAAGAGTTCTGGGTTAGTATATTTGAAGGTAAAACCTGTTTATTTGTAGGTAAACCAGATAAATTACGATCTAAATACGAATTGATGTAGATATTATATATATGACGAACGAAGACTTAGAAAAACTAGGCGTATACGTAGCTGATGCCTTGATAAAAAAAGCTATGATGACATCTGGCGAAGACTGGCTTACCCATGACAGTAGAGATCATATGGTAGGTGAGTTAGCTAGATGTGTTACATTACAAAACATATACCTAGATCGTGAAGAGTATGAAAAATGTGCTGTAATGAAGATTAAAATAGAAAAATTAACTGATAAACTTAATATAACTGAAGAATTTAACAAACCAAATGAAGAAGGAGAACAAGATGATGAGACATAAACCAATGTTAGCTTACCCGGTAAGTAAAAAACCAATAGATTATAAAACTAAAAACTTTATACAACCAAAGCTTGACGGTGTGCGATGTCTTATACAGTATGACAATAGCGAAGTAACAGCTTATTCCCGTACTGGTAAGCAATGGAAAAACATTGACCATATTCTAAATGATCTAAAGTTCTTCTTTCAGTGCAATCCAGATGTAGTACTTGACGGCGAGTTATACAACCACGACTTAAAAGATGACTTCGAAAAGATTATATCTTGTGTACGTAAAACTAAACCTACAAGCGAGCATAGACTAGAATCTAAACAATTAGTTCAGTTTCACTGTTACGATGCTATATTATCTGATCGTTTCAAAGATACTAACTGGTCAGGTAACTTCGATTTACGTAACGAATGGGTTCACTTAAATCTACCTAGAACTTATTGTGTAAAATATGTCGAAACACACGAAGTGTGGGCAGAGAAGTTTTCTAAACAAATACACGGTATTAACCTAAGTAAAGGTTACGAAGGTTCTATATTGCGTACTAACTCTCAATACCAGTCTAAACGATCTCATAGTTTACGTAAATTCAAAGACTTTCACGACTCAGAGGCTACTATTACTAGCTGGGTTGAAGGTAAAGGTAAACGCGTGGGTACTATCGGTAAGTTTATGGCTATAGATTCCGAAGGTGTTGAGTTTGGTATGCCTGTAATGGATAATTTCAAAAAGTTACAAACAAATTTCAAACAAATGCAAAAATGGATTGGTAAAACAGCTACCTTTACGTACTTCGAACGTACTAAAGCTGGTAGTTACCGACACCCTTTGTTTAAATGTATACGAGATTATGAATAAAAGTCAAATAAAGCGTATGAAGATAAGTAAATTAGTTCAAAAACTATACGAAGAAGAAAAAATAACTCTAAGAGTTGCTGTACAACTGTTAGACAAAATACATGAAGATTGAGATACTTATGGAGACATTGGGCTAGAGCCCTTGGTGAAAAAAGTGGTAAAACTAACAAAGAAGCTGATAGAGTAGCTATATTTAGAACAATTATAGTTCTACAAGCTATTATTGCTAACGCCTTCATAGTTATTAACATAATAAAACGCTGGAACGAATGAATATATTTTACTTGGATGAAGATCCGTTTGAAGCTGCAAGGCTACAATATAATAAGCATGTAGTTAAAATGATCTTAGAATCTGCACAAATGCTATGTACTGCACACCATCATTATGAAAGTAGTGTAGATATACCTTACAAGAAAGCACATTATAATCACCCTTCAACAAAATGGACGCGTGAGAATGCTAGTAACTATTCTTGGTTATACAGGCACATGATGGGCTTAGGTGAGGAATATAGGAATAGATATGGTAAAGAGCATTTATCTATAACTAAATGTAAGCACTTATGGCAAATACCTAAAGGTATACCAATGGAATTATTAACACAACCACCTCAGTGTATGCCTGATGAGTACAAAACTGAATGTAGTGTTGAGGCTTATTGGAATTATTACATAGGCGAAAAAAACACAGTTGCAAACCCTAATAAAGAAACTATTTATGAAAGAAGACCTAATTAAGAAAATAGAGGAATTTAATAAAATTAAATATCCTCAAGGTGATGATTCTAAGCGGATTATCATTGCAACGTTACGCTCCGACTGTGACAAAAGCCTAATTAATAATATAGTAACTGGCTAATGTCACAAAACTTAAATATATCAAGGAATTTTGAATGGTTACATCGTAAAAGAATTATAACTAGGTTAGACCCAAATACAAGTCTAGAAGAACCTACTATAGAAACAAATCAATATTGGTTTTACGCTGACGGTACATATTCTGCTTATGATTTATTTAAAAGCAAGGCAAAGATAAATACTTTTAAGAGTTTAAAATGGCACTTATTAGTGCTTTGGTATTTAAATCCTAGGTTGACCACAGATGATTTTACAGATTTATCGGAATTTATAGCTGATAAGTCAAATGGTTTTTGTACCTTTACAATATCTGAAGCATCGTTAGATAGAATTATACATGACGTTTACATGTCTGATCTTGATGCTCCACCTAAGAATAAACTACGTAAGGTTATATTCAAACAAGGTATAGGTATCGATAAAGCTGAAAAGTTAAGTATAGTAGGTGGTTTAATAGGTCGTCAAAAACGGATCCATCCTGATGATATTTATCAATGTATGATAGATATTAACGATATGGGAAAAAAGATCACGATAAGCCGTCTAGCAAACTTATTAGACTGTTCTACGCGTACAATTCATCGTAATATATGTAACGAATTAAAAAGAGAAAAAGAACTATTAAATGGAACATTGTGAAGAAATATAATATACAAAATTATTTAAGATATAAAAATGATGTAAGCGAAAGTATTGAGCTTCTCCCTCGTAGAGAGTTTCATGAATACACTAGAGATCAACTTATAGTTAAGTTTTTACCTTTGGTAGAGAATTTAGCACGTAAGTTTTCCACAGCTCAACAAGCTTCAGGTGTTATGACTATAAATGATCTTATACAAGAAGGTAATTTAGGTTTAATACAAGCTGTTGATAGAATCAACTGGAATACTATATGCGAAGCTGAAGATCAAGAACAAAGACTAAAATCTTTTTTAGCAAAACGTATACGTGGTGCGATACGAAGAGCTATTGATATGAATAGAGGTACTATGCGTATACCAGAGCATAAACTAAACGAGATACGTAAAGATTTCGGTGAGGATAAAAAAATGGTTGCCTTGTTTTTTAATTCAGTGTTTTTAAGTTTAGATAATAATACTGATGATAATAACACTTTTAATGATATACCTGATAATGCTAAAGAATACAATAAAGATATATTGCTAGCATACTTGAAAAGTATAATGATGGAGCATTTAAACCCTAAAGAATATCAAGTATTGAGATTATCTTACGGCTTAGACTGTAGTAAGTATTCCGCTAAAGAAATAGCTGAAGTTTTAGGTATTAAAGGTACTAGCTCTTACGTACGTGTTTCACAGTTAAAAAAGCAAGCTATAGACAAATTAATAGATAATGTACCACACTCGCAAGTGGTTGATTACCTGTAGTTTAAGTTAAAAATAAATGTTAAATTAGGGGCCTTATATGTGATTATATAGGTACCGATAAACCAAAAGCCAATGACTAAATTAACCAAAACTTTAGCAGTCGTTCAGACTGAATTAAAAGCTAAAAAGTCTTCGTACAATAGCTTCGGTAAGTACTACTTCCGTAAAGCTGAAGACATCCTCGAAGCGGTAAAACCGTTCCTAGTAAAGCATAGCGTGTACGTTACAGTCAACGAAGAAATCATTAGTGTTGACCCTGTACCAATGATGCAATCTACAGCCACAATATCAGATGGCGAAAACTCAATTACAGCAACAGCGATAGTCGGTGTAGACCTTAATCAGAAAGGTATGCAAACGTCTCAGCAATTTGGTGCCGCATCTACTTACGGTAAAAAATATGCTTTAGGTAACCTATTCTTAATTGATGATACTGAAGATGCCGACGCTACTAACAAGCACGATAGCAAGCCAGCTAAAAAGAAGATGACTAATGATCAATTAGCTAAAGCAATAGAGTTTGTTAAAGGTGGTGGTGATATTGCTGCTATAGAAGCTAAATATGCCGTAACAGCTGATCAACGTAAGAAACTAAAGAACTAGTATGAAAGATATTATAGACAAGCTAAGGGATGATGAGCAATACTACGGAGAGTTTGGTCAACAGTTTTTAAGTAATTCAAACATAAGCACCTTACTAAAAAACCCTAAAGACCTTAATAAACCTAAAGGTAATAATCCAGCGTTTGCTGTCGGAGGTTATTTCCACACGGCTATATTGGAGCCTGATAAACTAAAGAGTTTTAAAATCATCGAAGCTTCAACTCGTAATACTAAAGTATATAAAGAACTTTCCGGTGGTGAAGTTTGTCTACTGCAACACGAGGTTGACAATATAGAGTTGATGATGGATGCTGTCATGAGTAACGATGTTTGTAAAGATCTTATACGACCACTACTAGGTGACGTGACATACGAAGAGCCAGCTGTTACAGAGATATTCGGAAATAAATGGAAGGGTAAGGCTGATATAATTAACCACGAAGAGCAATTAGTTATTGATCTTAAAACCACCAGTGATATAGATAAGTTTAAATGGTCTGCGTCTAAATACAACTACGATAGTCAAGCTTATATTTATAATAAGTTGTTTGGTTACGAAATGATATTTATAGTTATAGATAAAAACACTCATCAAGTAGGTTTATTTGACTGTTCAGACAGCTTTTATAGGTCGGGCGAAGATAAAGTACGTAAAGCTAGTGATGCTTACGACTTGTTTTACAAGACAGAAGACTTCGATACAAATCAATATTTACTAACTAAAACATTATAGCTATGAATGTGAAACTACAATCAGTTACACCTAACGCTGAAGATAATATAGTCGAAATAGCTAGAGTTAGTAGTAGTCGTAAGGATAAGAAAGCTAAACCAGAGGGTCTTATAAATTATTTAATCAATCATAAGCACTTCAGCCCCTTCGAGCATAGCTACTTAACATTAGAAATAAATACTAGCAAAGCAATAGGTATACAACTTATAAGACATCGATCATTTACATTTCAAGAGTTTAGTCAACGATACCAAGATGTAAACAAGTTAGATGAAATGTTTGAACCTATAGAGTTACGTAAGCAGTGTGATGACAATAGGCAGTCATCTACGGAGGTATTTAATCCTACTATAAGGTTTCACGCTACAACTAACGCTAATGAAGTTATAAACGGTATGTTGGGCGCTATAAAATCTTTATATGTAGAATTATTAAACGCTGGCGTAGCTAGAGAGCAAGCTAGGATGATACTACCGCTGACTACTAAAACTAAAATATTTATGACTGGTAGTATTAGAAGTTGGATACACTTCCTACAGCTTAGAGATGACGAACATGCTCAGAAAGAAATACAGTTAGTTGCTAAGGAAGCTAAAAATATATTTAAAGATCAGTTTCCCTTGATTAGTAAAGCCTTAAAATACTAATTACAATATAAATACGATTACCTAAAGATATTATATATATGAATAAACAATCAATAAGTCAATTTTTTATTAATCTCTTAAACCCAAAACCAATGGCAAGAGCAAAAATGATGACCTGTTCTATTTCAGGCAACAAGTACAAAGCAAACAGTGATAACTTCTATATGAATAGAAATTCACGTAACGGACTTCATCCTTATCACAAAAAGTTTGATAACTTCAGACGATCAACGGGTGCGTCAGTAGAACAAGTTAGAAATTTAGTAACCTTAATTAAACAGTAGAGTATGGCAAGTATTATTAAAACGTCAATTAATCTCAATGAGATTCCTAAAGACAAAATCATTAACGGTAAAAAAGGTAAGTACCTACCTATTACAGTTACATTAAACGATGAGCCTGATCAGTTCGGTAATCAAGGCCCGGTATGCGTAGAGCAAACCAAAGAAGAACGTGAGGCTAAGGCAGCTAAGACTTACCTAGGCAACGTGCGTGTTGTATGGACTAACGGTGATAATGTTGCTACAGCACCTAGAGATGGTCAAGCACCAGCGCCTCAAAAAGCCGCGGTTCAAGAAGATGACTTACCATTTTAATTAAATAGATGGAAACAGTAGAGATCAATGGATTTTTGATTGACGATTTCAATCAATATGGCTTAGAAGCGGGTAAGACGCAGGGGACTTGTCCTTTGTGCTCCGCTGATAGGAAACCCGAAAATCGTAAAGCAAAATGTGCTTCTTACGATTGGGAACGTGGTCTCGGTACTTGTCACAATTGTGATAGTAGTTTTCAGTTACATACATACAAACGAAAGGGTAATAGTACGAAGGAATACATACGACCTGTTCAACCAGATGGTGAGTACAAGCAAGTACAAACTAAAGTTCAAGAGTGGTTTTCAGATCGTGGTATTTCCTTAAGTACTTTAGATGAGTTAGGTGTCACTGAAGGTCCTGAGTTTATGCCTCAAACAGGACAAAAAGAAAATGCGATACAGTTTAATTATTTTATGGGTGATGAGTTGATCAACGTAAAATATAGAGATGGTCGTAAAAACTTTAAGCTATACAAAGGTGCTGAGAAAATATTCTACAATATTAATAGTATTGTAGGTTATAATTCTTGTGTTATTGTCGAAGGCGAAATGGATGTTCTAGCTTTGCACGAAGCTGGTATACAAAATGTAGTTTCAGTACCTAACGGTGCAACGTTAAATAGTAATAATCTTGACTACCTAGATAATTGTATTGACTATCTAGAAGATAAAGAAAAGATTATACTAGCCGTTGATGCTGACGAACCTGGTCAAGCTCTTAAGCAAGAGTTTATACGCAGGTTAGGCGCTGAGGTTTGTTACTTAGTAGATTTCGGAGATGTTAAAGATGCTAATGATTATTTAATCAAACACGGTAAAGAGAAACTTAGAAGTGTTATAAACACTGCTACTCAAGTACCTTTAGAAGGTGTATCTACTTTGCGTGATCTTGAAAATGATTTATTAGACTTTGTTCATAATGGTTTTAAACCTGGTTACCAAGTTGGTTTAGAGAATTTTGATAAAATATTCTCTACATATACATCACAGTTTATAACTGTAACGGGTATACCATCATCTGGTAAATCAGATTTTGTAGATCAAATGTGTATTGGTTACAATAAGAACTATGGATGGAAGACAGCTTTTGCATCACCCGAAAACAAACCTAATTATTTGCACGCACATAAGTTGATACGTAAAACCTGGGAGGGTTTACCTACAACTTCTGACATAGGCTCTGAAAAGTGGAATAATGTTACTGATCATATAGATGATAATTACTTTTTCATTGATATGGATAGATATACATTAGAAGACGTATTAACTAAAGGCGCTGAGTTAGTAAAACGTAAAGGTATTAAATGTTTAGTTATCGATCCGTTTAATAAAGTTAGAGATTTAAATTGTAAAACCGAAGATGTTAATAGGTATACTATGGAATATCTAACTAAGATTGAAACGTTTGCTAAAAAGTATGATGTGTTAGTTATTATAGTAGCTCATCCAACTAAAATGTATAAAGACAAAGATGGAAAAATTGAAGAACCAACTATGTATAACATTAAAGGTGGTGGTGAATGGTATGATGCTAGTTATCACGGGTTGCTTATCCACAGAGATTACGAACTCAAAACTGTTAAAGCTAAAGTTCTCAAGGTTAAATTCCAGAACTTAGGTGAAAATGGTGCTGAATCACATTTCACATGGGAACCTAAGTCAGGTAGTTATATACCACTAGCTGCTGATGTCGTTGAGAACGAAGCTTTACCCTGGGAATAATGCCTAAAAAGGTAAAAGGTAGAAACCCAGGTTTCTTAGTTCAATCAGATGAAATGGCTAAGCACTTTGGTTGGTGTAGATTAAATGGAATATGGATAGCTGTTATACCTGATTGGTCAGACGATCAAGCTTGGATAGTTGAAATAACTATTAAAGACAAGGTTACAGAGGATCCTAATAGATACACCGGTCTAGAAGCTTTAGCTAAAATGTACGAATATTGCAAATATTATTATAAAAAACACAATGACTAGACACTTTAAAACAGCAAATGATGCTTACGAGTTTTACCACAGCTTGATAATCGAACAAGGTGTTAATTTCGGTGATACTAAAGCATTATTCAACGTTGGGTTTTACTTAGATAATCCAATGTTGAGAGAGATAACAAATAAAGACCGTAAATGGAGTATAGATTATGCTGAGGCTGAGTGGTTATGGTATTTATCTGGAGATAATAACATAAAAAAGCTCGGTGAATTATACGGTAAAGTTCCTGATATATGGAATCATATGGCAGACACTGACGGCTGTGTAAACTCAAACTATGGTTGGCAGTGGAGTAGAAATAAACAGTTGGAATATGTAGTTAATAAGCTAAAGTATGAAAAAGACACTAGGCAAGCAGCTATAAGTATATATGACGCTAAAGAGCACGAGTTATACGATAACGATACACCATGTACTTACGCTGTTCAGTTTACAATTGTAGATAATAAGCTCTGTATGTCTGTCTACATGCGTTCTAACGATCTCTGGTACGGCTTTTGTAATGATCAATACCAATTTTCACGACTACAAAAAATAGTTGCAGAGAGACTGAATATTGATACTGGTTGGTACTACCACCACGCTCATAATTTACATTTGTATAACAATAAACTACCTAACTATGGAACCTAATTATTACATTTACCACATACCCGGTAAGAAGATTGGTGTAACTAAAAATTTACAACGTAGAGTTACAGACCAACAAGGTTACGAAGCTCATGAGTACGAGATATTAGACGTGTCTAAAGACATGCATTACATATCTAAGCGTGAGATTGATCTTCAAAAAGAATATGGGTATAGAGTTGATACAACACCTTATAAAGATTTAAAACCTAATAAAACCAAATTAAACAGTATGGATATTAATATAACTGAACAAACTACTACGTTCCCTTGCCCAGTGAGCAAGCTTAAAGGACAATTGCTTGATAACATAGGTATGGAATGGAGTACTGAATATGGTGACGTAGTCCTATCACCTAAAAGTGTAGACTGGATAATGAGTAATGTTAAACCATCTTATTACAATGAAAATAGGTGTTTTGTTTACAATAAAAAACTAGGTTCGTGGTCAGATCAATCTAAGAACTTTGATGACCTAGTTAAAGTACCTCAAGCTGAAGCTTTAAGATTTACTATGATACGTGAATGGGCTCACGAAAGAGGTTTGTACAATGAAGGTAATGCTAAAACACAGTACCTAAAGTTAATGGAAGAGGCTGGAGAACTTGGTAGTGCTTTGTTAAAAGAAGATCGTGCAGAAATTATTGATGCTATAGGCGATATGGTTGTAGTGTTGACTAACCTAGCTCACATGACCGAGACTTCTATCGAGAGATGTATTGATGCGGCTTATGCTGAAATTAAAAACAGGAAAGGTAAAATGATTAATGGAACTTTTGTAAAACAATCTTTATGAGTAGCAGAGAAATATACGACAGTATGGATGCAGTAGAATCTAAAATGTATAAATTTAGAGACCCAGTAGTAAGAAACGTATGTGATAAGTTTGTAGAACGATCTGATGTAGGTTTTCAAAAGTATGGTAGAACTCTTAATGACGAAAGAGCTGGTGGTCATAAAGACTTATTCGGTTATCTAAATGATGTACAAGAAGAATTAATGGATGCTATATTATATCTTCAATCAGCTAAAGAATCAATAGCTGAAGAAATGTTGAAGCTAGATAAGTTTGCAGATGAAAAAGCGAGTTAAACGTAAAGGTCCAGTAAGAGCTAAGAAGGTGGTGTATGATGGCATCACCTTCGCCTCTGGCTTGGAAAAGTATATGTACAAAGCACTTAAAGAAGCTGGTATAAAAGCTGACTACGAAGGTTGTACATTTACATTGCAAGAAAGTTTTGAGTTTGAAGTAGAAAGTTACGAACGCCAAGCTAATGGTAAAGGCGATTTAGTAAATAGGGGTTGTAAAAAAATACTACCTATTAAATATACACCTGATTTCATTAGCCATGACTTTGTAATAGAAACTAAAGGTCGAGCAAACGAAAGTTTTCCTTTGCGTTGGAAGATGTTTAAAAAATATGTAAACCATAAAATGAAACATGTAACTTTATACAAGCCTCAAAACCAAAAGGAATGCGACTTAGTTATAGAATTAATTAAACAAAAAAGAAAGTAATATGAATTGGACATTGACATTAGGTTTATACCCTGGTATACTATTAGGGTTTAGAAGTTACAACACAGAGACTGAAGAGTCTCAATTATCTAATCACGTATTTTATTTACCATTCGTAGATGTTTGTTTAACAATTGAACAATTCTACGATGAAGAAGAATAATATATTTGAAAAAAGAGTTAACATATTACCGTATCAATATCCACAACTACTTGATTACAAGGATGCTATAAGACACTCATACTGGATTGATACTGAGTTTAATTTTACTGATGACGTACAAGACTTCAAGGTTAATATATCTGAACAAGAACGAGATATAATTAAGAAGACTATGTTATCAATAGCTCAGATAGAAGTTAGTGTTAAAACGTTTTGGGCTGATATGTATAAGCGAATGCCTATCACTGAGGTTGGTGATGTAGGTATGACATTTGCAGAATCTGAAGTTAGACATAAGGATGCTTACGCTAGGTTGATTAGGATACTAGGTTTAGAAGAAGAATTTAAAACAGTTGTTGATGTACCTGCTATTGAAGCTAGGATAAAATACCTAACTAAATACTTAGACGGTACTAGATCTAGAGATAACAAGATGTACA
>Ga0181387_1000234_pt1 | contig 12907 bp, 23 predicted proteins | sample 10SPOviralmetaG_FD_130119 | JGI IMG/M metagenome (GOLD analysis project Ga0181387, IMG submission 130119) | Marine viral communities from the oligotrophic San Pedro Time Series (SPOT) site, San Pedro Channel, CA, USA - 10 SPOT_SRF_2010-04-27 | ecosystem: Environmental > Aquatic > Marine > Strait...
GTAAGCGTGTAGCGTCAATAGCAAGCATTGGGTGTATCGTAAGGCTTAACGCATCAATACGAGCACGTAGTTCGGTGTCGAGTGCTTTCTGACTGTTGTAACCTTTTTCACACACGCCACGACCCCAGAAGCGTCCGGGTACTACGTCCCAAGGGAACGCTACTACAGGACGGTCCTGCATCATGTAGGGGTTAGCTTCAGCCTTAAGTAGTATACCACCGTTAGCGATCACTACAACGGCCTCTACGTACTTTGACTCAGACTCTTGCTCTAGTACCTCTTCTTCGTCTTCGTCCCGCATAGCGGAATCTAGAAGCTCTCGTGGCACTAAACCATAGTACTTAGTCAACCTAACCTTGTCGTCGTTGTAGATTGTAATGTCTTGGTCAGGCTCAAGGTCCGTATCTGGTGCAGCAGAACCTACGTACACGTCACGGTAGACACCTTGCTCTTGTAGAAGCTCTACTTGGTGTAGAGGTACAAACTCATCAATAGCAACACCTAGGGCTTCATCAATAGACGTAGCAACTGGATCAATCAAAAAGTTTTGAGGTAGGACGGGGCGTAGCTTTACTTTGACCCGATCATTGATAGTGACACCAACCGCCTGAAGATCCCCATCCATAATGGGCTGGGTGGCAGGGGCCATCTCTTTCATTTCTTCAATGATTATTTCACCAACGCCTGTACCAAAGACTGCAGAGTTAATCAAGCACTCTGCTACAGCCTTACGTACCATACAGTCTTCAAAGTCTTCCGTAAGCTTGTTACGTAGGAACTGTACGTCTTGGGGTTGTGTGTCACCCATGTTGTCACTAACGTCAAACCACTTTCCACGACCAAACGTCGCTTCCTCTAGTTCCGCTACATTGGACTCAACAGCCTGTTGTAATGCAGGAGAAATAATACGGGAGCGCTCAGACTTACGGTCACTGTCAGCAGGATCCCATATACCACGCCAGAGTCTATAATATTCTTCAAATCTTGCTTCATAATTGCTTTCGTAGTAATCTCTCCAGTCCTCGCACTTAGTTATGACCCAGTCTTCAATCGTTTCTTCAATCATCAGTGGGTCTTGTTCATATAAATCAGTCATATTAGTATCCCGCTACTACGTCTAAGATTTCGTGGTTTTCGATTTCATAATCGTAGTCGTAAGCCACATTAGCTAACTGGTCGATGTACGCCAAGGCGTCAATCAAGTCGTCATGGGTTAATGGATCAGGGAACTGAAACAGTTGGTCTAAGAATCTACTATTCCACTCCCCTTTGTTTAATGTAATGTAGCCGTTTTCAAACCTGCCCTGTAACGCCCACATAACCCTGTCAGTTTTCTTTCTGTTACCGTGTGTTAACTCTTCTACTCTAAAGAACGTACCGTACTTCTTTTGTAGGTCCGTAAGAGGAGACATTACAGCTTGTTTAGCAATACCTCTTTCGATACCAACTGATACGGGACGATAGTCTCTAACGGCCTGAAATATTTTGGTTGCCGTTTCGTTAAGGCTCCAGCGTCCGTAGATAATATTATCAACAAACCAACCATGCTCACTAACTTTGACGACAGCAATGGCTGTTTCATCGAGTTTGCTATTCTTTGTTCGTTTCTTGTTGACTTCTTCAAAACCAGCCAAGTCAACTGCAATGTAGTAATCCCCTACTTCTGGTTCGTCTTCGCTGAACTTAACCCAGTCTTCCTTAAACATTTCTGACCCACGAGCTTCAAACGACGCCATAAACTCTTGACGGAACGCATAAGAAGACATAGACCTTTTAGCAATATTGATTTCGTCCGGGTCCAAGATAGGGTTATCGTAAGACGTAAAGTGCCAAGCTTTGTACGTAGGGTCATCATCTAACTCCGCATATTTGTACAATTCATAAAAGTGGTTACGGCCCATTGGTGTCCCAATGAACATCGCACAGCCCTTTTGGTCAGCCAAAGCAGGTCTCAGGATCTGCTCAAATACCTCTGGCTTCATGTCGGCGTATTCGTCCATCACCAAGAACTTAAGGCTAACACCTCGCATTGTCTCTGGTCTATCAGCGCCTTTGAGGCTAATGGTTGCTCCGTTGACCAACTTGATTTGCAGATTATTAATATGACTACCAGCAATAACAGGGTGTCCCAGTTCCATGAGCGTTTGCCACATGATGTCTCTGGCTTGTCCCTGAGTAGGTGCGACGTAAAATACATGGCCTCTGTTTGCCTGTAGTGCGTTAACAATTAACATCCAAGCAGCTAGTCTGGACTTACCAGTACGTCGTCCTGCTGCTACTATTTTAAATCTGGTTTCGTCTGCCCAGACATCTTGCTGCCAAGGCAGTAGTTCTATATTAAGATCAGTCAAGTTCGTCCAACTCGTCTTCAGTTAATTCTTTTGTGGGTAAGTCGATGTCGTTTAACAACTCGTTAACTTTATTTAAATTATCAAACTTATGTAGTACTGCAGGTACTGCTCTACGTCCTGTTAAGGACTCTACCATGTCCCACCCTGTAGGCCCCGGTGGTATTTGGACATAACGGTGGTCAATATTTTTTTCCATTAGTTTTTTTCTTAAGGCCTTACAGCCCATACACCAGTCAGCACCTATAATAACAAACATAGTTAACTATTAAGACCCATTGAAGTTATTAAATACCGTCGGTGCTTCTAATAAGTCAAAGGTAACTACTACCTCTACATTTCCTGAACCACTTGTAGACGCCTTAATAATGTCTCCCGGTTGTAGTACAAACACCGCATTACCGTCAATCAAAAGGTTTTCTTTAGACGATATGTTAGTACCGTTGTAAATATACACGTCTGCTGTTGGGCTAGGCTTGTCTACAAACAACGTGATACTGTTCGTTGAGTTGTGAAGGTTAGCAACAAAAGCCATGCTCCAGTGTGCTACGTACCCAGCAGGAATAGTAACAATTTCTTGCGTACTGGTGTCCGTTAGGTTCTTGTTTTTTGTATACAGCATTAGTAGACCCACATCACAGGAGTAGTACCACGAGTGTCAACATGGACAAAGTCAGAAGCAACACCTACACCAGTAAACCCTAGTTTAAGAGCAAGGTTGACAAACTTAAGGCGATCCGCAGCGTTTGTTATTTTTATGTCCGCTGCGATCCCTTGGGCATGTGTTCCGGGAACCTCTTTCTTACGCTCTATTGAATGCAGTGTCGGGTGTCTGTATCCACTAGTAATGAAGAAAGGAAATCCACAGTATGCCCTTAACTCATCTAACTTCTCTAGGAACTCTTGTTCCATGTTGTTGGTGCCTGATTCCTGACAAGAGAACTCTTCTCTGGTGAAGTACTTAAGAGCCATCTATGATTTCTCCTTCGATAATGTCGTTGGGGTTTGTCACTTCTGCAGTACCAACACCAGTAATATTAATTTGTATAGCGTTACGGCCACTGTCCTTGACGACGTCTTTTTCAAAAGCACCTACAGGTAGTATACGGTCCATCACAAGTTTCCAAGCAGCAGCTTGATTCTTATGGTCATCATCTAAAGCAGCATCAAAAATAGTCTCTAGTACCTTACGTGACTTCGGAGAAGCCAGCATACGTGCCTTGTATTCATTGATTATCGCTGCGTCACCCTTGGGTCGGCCTACTACACCCTTGTTTCCGGGCTTTACAGCGGCTACTTCTGACTTCCGGGGTCTGCCACGACCTCTTTTTTTAACAACGTCGGTCATAACATAAATTATCCCTGATTACAACAATAGTATAACACAAGTTTTCACAAAAGTCAAGCTATTTTAAGAGTAAATCCAGGGAATACTCAAAGTCAAGTAAAATCAAGCAGTTACACATGTTTAATATTACCTTAATTTTCCTAATTTTGACTTATTTTGTGCACAGGTAGCAACAGTAAAAATAATTACCAACATAAGCCCTCCCCCGCCCCAAGTTATCCACAGGTTTTCCACAGGTTGTGCATAAGCTGTGCATAAGTTATCCACAACCCTGAAGTTATCCACAGGTTATCCACAGGAGCACCTCAAGTTATCCACAGGTTTATCCACATGGTCCTGAGAGGCCGTAGAATCGCCGTCACGGGGTTTAAACTTGAGGCCATGCCATAAGACCAACTAAAGTTTATTCGAGTTTTTACACTTTGGGGGTTGACAAGTGTGTGGACTTATGTTGGACCCTTATGACCTTTCATAACGTGTGCACGTGCGAGTAACACAAGACAATAAAAGCAGTCAAGAATTAATTAATGTAAATATTCACACAAAATAAATGTTGCACTGTGGCGTCACTGTGGCATTATGAACTCAAGCCAAGGCAATCAAGCCAAGGCAAACAAAAGCCCAAGGAGGGTAAGCATCATGGAAAACGTAACTAACCGAACAGTATTTGGCCGAAGCATCATCATCCGCAAGCGTAAGGTTTTAAAGCGACCATTCAGCTATAGCCAAGGGGAATGCTTCCATAAGCTTTCGGGCGGTCTATGGTCTCTCTACATAGAGCATAAACAAAGCCGTGGCATGGGCGTCAGCATCGACGACCGTTAAACCCTCAAGCTTCACAAGACCTCGCCAAGTGCGGGGTTTTCGTGGTATCAGACAACCGAAAAGGGGTAAACCGTGGAACTATTTGCAATATTCTTCACCATCTTATGGGCCTTTAGTTTTGGGGCTTTCATGGGCAACGAGCACGGAAAAAACTTGAGGGGGTAACATTATGGCTTATATTTTAGACATCGCTAACGACTGCATAGAGTACTCCGCAAGGTATCAATGTACGCTTGAAGAGTCAGTGAAAGACTGGGAAGGGTACGACGAAAACGGAAGCTATGGCCTAAGCGCTGCTGAAAGGGCCTTGGTTTATAGGGCGTTAGGCATCGAAGAATACGACCCTTACGCCAACGATTATTAATTAGTAGACTCAAGTAAGCCCATGGTATACGCTGTGGGCTTTGTTGATTCTATTAAGGAGTTTATCATGCTCAAATTGTCAAAGGCCTCAAAAATGCCGGGTCGGTCGTGGTCACTGCAAGCGCTGGACACATGCCCCGGTTCAAAGAAGCGTGACGGGTCGCTAGTCGACGCCTGTAGTGGATGTTATGCCACGACGGGCAACTACCGATTTAAGAACGTCAAGGCTCCACGAGAGCACAATCGGGAAGACTGGAAGCGGTCCGAATGGGTCGACGACATGGTGGCAGAGTTAGACAACGACCGGTACTTCCGATGGTTTGACAGTGGCGACGTATACGACGTTCGCCTTGCGTTTAAGATCCTTGAGGTTATGAAGCGTACGCCTTGGTGTAACCATTGGCTACCTACTCGAATGCACAAGTTTGCAAAGTTTGGTCCTGTCTTAGCTGAAATGTCAGCACTGGCAAACGTAGTGGTTCGGTATTCGTCCGACAGCATTACAGGGGACACCGTAGAAGGCCCCCAAACGTCCACCATAGCGACGTTAGACAATGCCCCTAGTGATGCCCTAGTGTGTGAAGCATATCAGCGAGAGGGCAAATGTGGGCCTTGTAGAGCGTGCTGGTCTAAGGACGTGGCAGTAGTGTGTTACATTGGACATGGTAAGAGCATGGCAAAACGACAACGTGACATCATAGCGAGGGCGGCGTAATGGATAAGGTAGAATTGTTTTTTAAATGGTGCGACGATAATCGACGGGATTTGAAGAGGGAGTGTCATTTCGACACGGTTAGGCATTTCGACGCTGGTGCGGACGTCTGGACGCATAGGCCAAATCCTTTTGATGCAGATCCTTTTTACGGGAGTTTTACTTGCGTAAGGTTTTCAGACGGTAGCGAAGTGATGTTTAATTACAAAGGCGAGGTTTCATAATGTTTGAACAGTGGCAGCCGTGGTGGGACGTTGTGCTTCTAATAGTGGCGTGTGGTATCCTTACGCCTGTATTTGTTTACATTGATAAAAAGGAAGGTAAAAATGAAAATAGAAGTACTAAACGACAGGGTTTCTATTGAGGCCCTTGGACTGATACCGCATTTCTTCGAGCGGTCTCTTTACATTAAAGACCAGCCCATACAGTCCGTGGCTGATAAAATGGACGACCTCTATTACTATGGCGGTTTCAGACACCCTTTCGAAGGGACTGTGGCGGAAGACGGGCAATACGTAGCAGACAACGACGAAGATGACCCTTTGGACCCTATTGCACGTATTGATAAACTAGGGTACACTCTGTGGGTCTATCCTTACGCAATCGTGGGGCTTACTGACAACAAAGGAAACCAAAAAATAGCGAGGTTTGACTGATGGAAACATTCGGCTTGTTTGTAGTTGTAACGGGCACCATAGTGCTCACACTTTGGATTTACATAGGAGCGGACAACGATGCCTAGAGAATCATGGGAAATTGCACATGACGAATATTACGACGCTCTAGAAGCACCGGAAGAAGTAGACCGGTGTGATATTGAAGCTTGGAAAGAGGAAGAGCAGAAGATCATAGACGAATTGTGCAGACGGATGGAGAAAGCCTACAATGGGGTTTTATGAAACTTTAGGGCCTTTAATTTTACTATTTGCTATTGTACTGGTTCCGTGGTTTTTCTTAATAATCATCGAAGCATTGATAAGGCCCTATGATGTACCGATAAACGATAAGGACCGTAAGGAACTGATAAGGAGAAGAAAACGTGACCTTAAATGAATACGAACAGGGGTATTGCGAAGGCTCAGACGACGTCTCAGGCCCTACTATAGACCCCTTAGAAAACGCTATGGTTGAACACCTAGTGGAGTATGAAACAGAGATGTTTCGTTTGGATTGTCGACGACGTTTTTCTTCATGCGACTACAGGATACTTGAGAAACTACTTATTAACTTACATGGGAAGGACTGGCGAGATGCGTTGTAAAGCTTGTGATAGAATACTGGAAGATTCCGAATTAACCAAAAAAGGACCAAATAATGACTTTCTTGATATGTGTAGTAATTGTTTACTTGCTAGTTATTCTGTGGAGCTAGATTCAGATACTTTTGTGCAAGATTACCCAAATGGGTTATTTACAAATGACGACACTTATGGTACCCTCTCCTAAGGTATACTTAGGACATACTGAAGAAGTTAACCAAAGACGACACTACATTAGTAACCTTAGGAGAAACTTAAGTTATGGCAATCGACGAAAAGAGCATATACGTGGTTGATGGCGGCGACTACTCCATCTACTGCTTAGGCTACACACAAGCCCGTGCAGTGACCAACGACATCATGCGGCTTGACCCTTGGGGTGGTATACCCTTCGTGCTACGTAAAGACCTAGAGCTGTCTCTAGACGACCGTGGGAACGTGGTAATGACCAAGTCCACACTGGACAAGATATTGTTTTTAGCTAGTGACGAATTACCAGAGATCGAGGGTGACGCATGACTTATCAACAACTACTAGAGACACTCCAGAGAATGCCAGAGTGTTACCTAAATCAAACAGTAATGTTCCAAGGGTTCGAGGAACAAACCACCATTGGTGCGGCACGGGTGTCCTTCTTTTCCTACGAGTACATTGACAACGACCCAAGTATACCGCCAGAGGGCAACTTTGTATTGGCTTTCGATTAAACAGTATGGTATACTAATAGTATGTTCTGAACAATTCAGAGCTAAACCAAAGCAACTAATGGAGATTATTCCAAATGGCAGTAGTAGAAGGCATTGTAAACTTTAGCAACATCACTCAGCATGACGTGTTCAACGGCCAAGACACCGGCCAGTACTCTATCACTGTTACGCTGGACGAGGACGACGCTTCGACGTTGGCCGCCAGTGGTGTTAAAATCAAGGACTACCAAGGCGCAAAGCAACGGAAGTTCAAATCAAAGTACAACATTCGCACCATTGACTTGGAAGGCACCCCTTACAATGGGGAAGTACCTTACAATTCACGGGTACGCTTAAAGTACAAGTTGGGAGAAGCACATCCAGTGCATGGCGTGTCGACTTACCTTGAGGCAATCAAGGTGTTAGAAGAAGCGGAAGTTGCGGCATTCGACGACGACTTTTAATGGCTAACTTCCTACGTCACGAAGGGTGTCCGAAGTGTAAGTCTTCGGATGCCCTTGCTATTTACGACGACGGAGGCCAGCACTGCTTCGGCGTCAATTGTAACTACCATATCAACGGAGGTAATGTGGAGCAAAACCCACTACCAAAAGCAAAACCATTGCAGATGTACGGTGTGGTTAGTAATATACCCCAACGACGCCTCTCTAAGGAGACCTGTGCTCGCTACGGTGTGACCGTGGAGTACTCGTCAACCGGTGAAGTAGAGAAGCACTACTACCCGTACTACGAGCTAGACTCTAAGGACGTCGTGGCTGCTAAAGTACGACATGTTAAGACTAAAAACTTCCACGCCACTGGTGACATGACCAAGGCTGGCTTCTTTGGTCAACAACAATGTAACTCCAACAAGTTCCTGACGATTACCGAAGGAGAGTTGGACGCTTTAGCAGTGTACGAGATGTTAGGTAAGACGTCCTACGACGTCGTTTCGCTACGCAACGGTGCGTCCAATGCTGTTAAGGAGATGAAGGAGCAGCTTGAGTGGCTCGAAGGGTACAGCAACATTGTACTGTGCTTCGACAACGACAAAGCCGGTGAAGCTGCACTGGAACAAGTAAAAGACCTCTTTAGTCCTAATAAGTTAAAGATCTGTAAGTTACCCGTGAAGGACGCTTCGGATATGCTTATGGCTAATCAGGTCAAGGACTTCACTAAGCTCTGGTGGAACTCCAAGGTTTACCGGCCTGACGGCATTATTGCAGGTACGGAGACTTGGGACAAGCTAGTGGAGAAACGTCAAGTTAAGTCGGTACCGTACCCTTGGGAGGGCCTTAATGATATAACTAGGGGGCATAGGCCTTATGAACTCGTTACGATCACCAGCGGTAGTGGTATGGGCAAGTCACAGTTCATCAGAGAAATTGAGCATGACCTTCTACAGCGATGTGAAGGAAATATTGGGGTGTTGGCCCTCGAAGAAGACGTGGCCCGAACAAGTCTTGGTATCATGTCGGTGGCGGCAAATAGGCCCTTACACTTGGAAGAGGACACGCCAGTGGACCAGCTACGGCCCTTCTGGGAAGCCACACTGGGAACAGGACGTTACTACCTATTCGACCATTGGGGGTCCACTTCAGCAGATAACCTGCTCTCCCGTGTTCGCTACATGGCAAAGGCCTTGGACTGCCGGTATGTCGTACTGGACCACCTGTCCATCGTCGTGTCTTCCCAAGAGTCCGGAGACGAACGAAAAGCCATTGATGAAATAATGACCAAGTTACGTACGCTTGTGGCAGAGACAGGGATTACTCTGTTCCTCGTGTCACACCTCAGACGGTCACAAGTTAAGGCACACGAGGCCGGTGCTCAGATATCCTTGGGTGAACTACGAGGTTCACAGGCAATCGCACAACTGTCAGACATAGTAATAGGCATGGAACGTGACCAGCAGAACGCTAACGAAGACATACGGAATACGACTACTGTTCGTGTCCTAAAGAATCGTTACACTGGCGAAACCGGACCCGCTTGTTACTTACGGTACGACAGGACTACAGGTAGAATGATCGAAGCAGCTAACCCTGAGATAGGGGACGACTTTTGATTTACCTTGATCTAGAAGCCAACGGTTTAGACCCAGACACCATCTGGTGCGTTGTGACACGGCAGAATGGTGAAACTGAGGTGCATCTGGACCAAAGATCGCTCAGAAAGGCTCTAGAAGGCTCTGTAAGCGTCTGTGGACATAATCTGATAGGTTATGACCTCCCAGTGTTAAAACGTCTCTGGGGGCTTTCTGTGGCCTCTGAGCGCATAGTCGATACTCTGGTGTTGTCACGTTTGTTTGACCCAAGTAGACTGGGTGGACACTCGTTAAGGGCTTGGGGTGAAACTTTAGGCTTCCCAAAGGGTGACCATGACGACTGGTCTAGACTGTCACAGGAAATGATTGACTACTGTATACAGGACGTAGCAGTAACTGAAGCTGTGCATAAGAAGCTTGTTACCGACATGACCGACTTTTCACAGGAATCAATCGACCTTGAGCATAAAGTTCAGTACGCAGTACAACAACAGGAGCGCAATGGATGGGTACTTGACCAAGAGTTAGCTAGAGACTTATGTGCAACATTTAAAGAGGGTATGAATGAAATTGAAGCCGAACTACAAAAGATGTTCCCGCCCATTGTCGAAGAAAGGATTTCTGAAAAGACAGGGAAAAGACTTAAAGACAAAGTTACAGTTTTCAATGTCGGGTCCAGACAACAGGTTGCAGCACGACTTGCAACTAAGGGTGCAAAGTGGAACGAGGAAACGCCAAGTGGAAAGCCTGTCGTCGATGAAAAGACGCTTAAGGAAAACAGTCACGTCCCTGAGGCAGGAAAAGTTCTTGAGTACCTTACTCTTCAAAAGCGATATGCGCAAGTACATTCTTGGCTAGAGGCTGTTAAGGACGACGGTAGGGTGCATGGACGTGTCATTAGTAACGGTGCTGTAACTGGACGAATGACACACCAAAGCCCCAACATGGCCCAAGTACCGGCAAGTCACAGCCTGTACGGACACGAGTGCCGCTCTTGTTGGACTGTACCTCAAGAAAGTAAGTTAGTCGGGTTTGACGCCAGTGGCCTTGAGCTGCGTATGTTGGCCCATTACATGGACGACGAGGAGTTTACTAATGTCCTACTTCGAGAAGACATTCACACCAGAAATCAAATGGCTGCAGGACTTGAAACAAGACCTCAAGCTAAGACTTTCATCTACGCTTTCCTTTACGGAGCCGGAGACGCTAAAATCGGAACTATCGTTGGAGGCACTGCAAGAGACGGCAGAACTCTTAAACAACGATTTTTACGAAACACACCTTCTCTTGAAAGTTTACGAGAACGCATTACTAGAGCAGCTGGGCGTGGTTATCTTACAGGACTCGATGGACGACGACTTAGAGTCAGATCAGAACATGCTGCACTGAATACGTTGCTACAGGCGGCAGGAGCTATCGTGATGAAGAAGGCCCTAGTCATACTGGACGACTACGCACAGCAGTGGAAACTTAACTACAAGTTCATAGGAAACATTCATGATGAAGTACAGTCGGAAGTGGTTGCAGACCAAGCAGAGAAATTCGGTTGGCTTGCAGTTGAGTGCCTCAAGGCGTCAGGCATTCATTACAACCTTAGATGTCCCCTTGATGGAGAATACAAAGTTGGTACAACATGGGCGGAGACACACTAATGGAAATGAATAGGAACAGAAAAGGAGACTTTGCGGAGTTCTACGCAGTTACTTGGCTCTGGGACAACGGTTACGAAGTGTTCCTAAACGCTGGTTGTACAGGGCCTATAGATTTAGTTGCTTTTAAGGACGGTGAAGTGAAATTAGTAGACGTTAAGACAACTTTAAGAGACTATAGAGAGGGTTACCCACATAGAATAGGGACTAGTCGTACCCCTCTTCAGAAAAAACTTGGGGTTGTCTTCTTGTCTTTTAATCCAACATCACGTAAACTATACTGGGTAAACCATCACGAACAAAACGACAAACAACTAGGGTTGGACTTAGCATGAAAAATGTATACACATTAGTAGACGACATCTACAAACTTGTTAAAACTAAGAGAGTAGACAAAGACGTCGACATCGAAGAGTGCATTGAGCAGTTTGGAGAAAACGTCAAGGACTTGATGCGTAAGGAGTTTGGCGGTCGTCGTTTTGACGGACGTAAACTACGCATGTCCAACATTGGTAAGCGTGATAGGTTCTTATGGAACCACTTCAATAACGTCAAGAAGTCGGAAGAGATGCAAGGCCACACACTGGTTAAGTTCCTCTACGGACATTTGATTGAAGAACTACTGTTATTCCTTACGAGGGCCTCAGGACATGAAGTTACAGCAGAACAAAAGCAATGTGAAATCAACGGCATTACGGGTTCTATGGACTGCAAAATTGACGGTGTTGTCACGGACGTTAAAAGTGTTTCATCGTATGGGTTTAAGAAATTCAAAGACGGCACTCTGGCTTACGATGATCCGTTTGGATACATCGCTCAAATTAAAGGATATGCAAAGGCAGAGAACCAGACAAGTTTTGGATGGCTTGCGATGGACAAACAGAACGGACACTTAACCTACCTACTGTACAACGAAGAGGACACTCAAGCTCCTGTGTACGAGAAGATAGGCTTTGACATCACAGACCGTATTGAGCATGTCCAAGAGATGGTTAAGCAACCAGAGCCTCCTGAAAACTGCTACGAGCCTAAGCCAGACGGCAAGAGCGGTAACATGAAGCTAGATATAGGCTGTTCGTACTGTGCGTATAAGAAAGAGTGTTGGCCGGGTCTACGTGCCTTCTCTTACTCTACAGGTCCAAGGTTTTTAACGGAGGTGCATAATGAGCCGAAGGTCCAAGAAATCAACATTTAGAAGCACGTTTGAAGAAGATGTCGCCAAAATACTAAAGGAGTTTAACTATGAACCTTTCACTGTTCCTTACACTATTTCTCGTAGCTACCGCCCTGACTTCGTTGATCCTAGTGGTCTATACCTTATTGAGTGTAAGGGTTACTTCAGGGATGGAGACACGAAGAAATACACCAGCATCAGGGACAGCCTCCCCGAAGGGCAAGAGTTAATCTTTGTTCTGATGCAGCCAAACAAGAAAATACGAAAAGGTGCCAAAATGACCATGTCACAATGGTGTGACAAAGAGGGAATACTATGGTATAATATAGAGACACTACAGGAGTTGATTAGTTATGTCACTAACGCTAGAGGAAGTTAAGGAACGCCTCTTGAAAACCTTTGATCCAGATGACCTACTGGAGGCCCTACAGATAACCTCAGAACAGATTCTGGACAGGTTTGAGGACAAGCTAATCAATAGACTGGACGTGTTTGAA